>Ga0065720_1002757_pt1 | contig 220253 bp, 221 predicted proteins | sample Thericmetagenome_FD_59107 | JGI IMG/M metagenome (GOLD analysis project Ga0065720, IMG submission 59107) | Thermophilic microbial communities from the Joint Bioenergy Institute, California, USA of rice/straw/compost enrichment - eDNA_2 v2... | ecosystem: Engineered > Solid waste > Grass >...
GGTATGTAATCGGCAATCCGGTCAACTTTCTCCTGCCGGATCTTTACCATCAGCTGGTGGTTTTCGGGATCGTAACTTACGTTGCCGGTAATGTTTTGTTTCTCCAGCCCGCCAATACGATGCTCCAGTCCGGGAGTACCGGGAATTGCCCAGGGACGCACCAATTTCTCATCGCGCAGGTAAGGCTGAAATTGTTTTTCCTCTGCGCCCAGTTCTTTTTTGAAAGTGACAGTTATAGGCGGCAGGTCGGCGCTTTGGGGGAAACGCCAGGGTTCAGCACCGTTGGCTATGTAACCGTCGCTCAGGAAGATTACAGGCGTCATATGCTGCACGGCAATGCGCACTGCTTCATATACTGCATCAAAACAATCACTGGGTGTGCAAGCCGCAATCACAGGCATGGGGCACTCACCGTTGCGGCCATAATAGGCCTGCAACAAATCGCTTTGTTCTGTCTTGGTGGGTAACCCGGTAGAAGGCCCGCCCCGCTGAATATCACAAATCACCAACGGTATTTCCATCATCACGGCAAGACCCATGGCTTCAGCCTTCAGTGCCATGCCGGGACCGGAGGTAGTAGTCACCCCCAGCGCGCCACCATAGGCAGCGCCTATGGCCGATGTAATAGCTGCAATTTCATCTTCGGCCTGGAAGGTGCGTACACCAAACGATTTGTGCCTGCTTAGTTCATGCAATATATCAGAAGCAGGCGTAATGGGATATGAACCCAGGAACAGCGGCAATCCGCTTTTCTCCGAAGCAGCTATCAATCCATAGGCAAGGGCCTGGTTCCCCATGATGGAGCGGTATACGCCCGGCTCCATCTTTGCCTTTTCCACTTTATAGCGGGTAGTGAAAGTTTCTGTAGTGTCGCCGAAATTATAGCCTGCCTGCAGCGCACGCAGGTTACTCTCGAGTATTTCAGGTTTCTTGCCAAATTTATCCTGCAGGAACCGCACGGTATTTTCCATATTGCGGTTATACATCCAGTACAGGAAGCCCAGCACAAACATATTTTTGGCGCGGTCTTTTTCCTTGGTGCCCATGGTGATGTCTTTCAGCGCCTCCCGCGTCATTTTGGTCACATCAATTTTAATCACCTCGTAATTGCCAAGGCTGCCGTCTTCCAGGGGATTCACACCATCAGGATAGTTGGCCAGTCGGAGGTTTTTGGCATCGAACCCATCGGTGTTGGCAATAATCTTACCGCCCTTTTTCAGTGTTTTCAGGTTGGCCTTCAGGGCAGCCGCATTCATGGCCACCAGCACATCGCATTCATCACCGGGAGTGTATACCTGGTCGCTGGAAAAACGCAACTGGAACCCACTCACGCCGGGCAAAGTACCCTGGGGCGCCCGTATTTCGGCAGGGAAATCAGGAAAGGTAGCCAGGTCTACGCCCAGCAATGCTGTATTATTGGTGAATTGACTGCCTGTCAATTGCATACCATCGCCGCTGTCGCCGGCAAATTTTATTACTACGTCCTGCAGGACCTGTTCTTTGCGAGCCATCGTTGTAAGGATAAATTTTCACAAGTTACACCCAAACCGTGAGAATGTAAACCACCCATCACTTACTCACCTCATGTCCATACCGATCCAGCAGCGCCTTGTATATGGCCTCATGCACTTTGGGCCGGACATTCATGCGCAAAAATTTGTTGGGATCAGGACTGTTTACCCTGTTGGAAAGGAATATATACACCAGGTTGTGTTTCGGGTCTACCCAAAAACATGTGCCTGTAAACCCGGTATGCCCATAGGTTTCCGGAGAAGCCGATTTGGTGGGATAGGGTTCCGGTCGTTGGTAATTATCTTTTTCGGGCTTGTCAAACCCAAGTCCCCGGCGACTCCCCTCGCTATGGTATTGGGTGAAGTATTTTATAGTGGACCGTTTGAAAAAGTTTTCGCCATTCAATACGCCGCCGTTCAACAGCACCTGGGAGAGCACCGCCAGTTCGTACGCATTGCTGAATAGTCCCGCGTGACCTGCTACGCCGCCAAACATGGCTGCACCGGGATCGTGTACATAACCACGAATAAGCTGTTGCCGGAACATAGCTTCATTTTCAGTAGGCGCAATATTTTTTACAGGAAAACGGTCCAACGGATTAAACCCGGTAAACTGAAGATTCAGTTTATCGTAAAATGTTTCTTTTACATACTTGTCCAATGTGGTACCGGTGATGGCTTCCACAATTTTTCCCAGGAAAATATAATCGTTGTCGCTGTACACATACTTACCCGGCGGTCCCAGCTCACTTTCCAGTATGCGGCGATACATGGTGTCTATCCAGTCTTTCCGCATGTACAGGTTTTCCGCCACCCGAACTGAATACAGTGCATTAGGTTGCCGTTCGTAAATGCCCGACAACACGCCGCCACCATTGGCAGCATCGATTGTTTCGCGATAAAAAGGAATCCACGCTTTTAATCCTGCCTGGTGCAGCAACACATCCCATAGTTTCAACGATGCCTTGTCTGTACCACGTACCCAGGGCAGGTAATCACCGATTGTTTTTTGCAAATCCAGTTTGCCTTCATCGTACAACTTCATTACAGCCAGCGTGGTAGCCATGATTTTTGTAACAGAAGCCATGTCGTAAATGGTTTCCGTATACACCGGTTCCAGGCTGTCGTAGGTGAGATACCCATAAGCGCGTTCATAAGCAATTTTGCCGTCTTTCGCTACCAGCACTACGGCGCCCGGCATCGCTTTTTGAGCAATAGCATCGGTAACAATGGAATCAATTTCCTTTATCATGCGCGCCGACTGGAAACCCAGGTCATCAGCGTCCACTCTCGGCAACAATCGTTTGGCAATGATGCCATCACCATATTTAAATGATTCGCACACTGTAACCGGCAGTTTTCCTTTTGCCAGGAAACGACCGTAAATCAGGTCTGCTGCCGTTGCCTGCGTAATATCATCATCTTCATAACACGCAATTACCACTCGCGAATCACACAGGTTGCGGATAGCATATGGATTGCCAAAGATGGAAATGATGGTTTTCTGCTGTTGTTGCAGTCCCTGTATCAACGATTGCGCCGCCTGGCTGATACCAAAATTATTTGCAGGGAAACGTGCATAATTATGAACGCCGATGATTACCACATCGTACCGGTCTTTAAACAGGTCGAGCATCGGCTGCACTTTGCTTTCGCTGAGGCGATAGTCGAAGTAATATACGTGCGCGTCATAATCTTCGCGAATCCTGCGGGCAAAAGTATTGTCGGCAGTGAGGCCAAACCCTATATATGCCACCCGTTTGCCGGCAGCCAGCGGGAAAATGGCAGGGTCGCTGTTGCGCAGCAGGGTGAGCGCATTCTCGGCTACCATGCGGCGCATCTCTACCGACTTGCGATTAAGATCGTTGGTGAGGTTTTTGGTGTCTACCGGTTGCCAGTTGGCCAGTCCATAGCGATATTTTGCATGAAGAATTCTTTTCACCCGGGCATCGATTTCTTTCCAGGTGATTTTTCCATTGCGAATAGCTTTCTTGATCCTTGCAATACTTCCGGGGATATCGCCCGGCAGACAAAGCATATCGTTGCCGGCCAGTACGGCCTGCACAGAGGCTTCGCCATCAGGATAAAATTTTGACACGCCTTTCATTTCAAGCGCATCGGTAAAGGTCAGTCCCTCGAAGTTCAACTCCTTACGCAATAGTTTCGTTACGCTGTTATAAGAAATGGAAGTCGGTTTGTTGGCCGTATTATCGATTGCAGGTATTGACAAATGCGCCACCATAATACTTCCCACGCCTGCCTGTATCAGCCGTTTGAAAGGATACAATTCCAGCGAATCGAGTTCTTCCCGTGTTTTGTTGATTACGGGCAGGTCGAGGTGACTGTCAACGGCCACATCACCATGTCCCGGGAAATGCTTGGCGCATGCCATTACACCCGCATCCTGCATACCACGCATATATTGGATGCCATATTCTGCAACGCGGTATTTGTCTTCGCCAAAAGAGCGGTCGTTGATCACGGGATTGTTGGGATTATTGTTTACATCCACCACCGGCGCATAATTCACCTGTATGCCCATACGCTTACACTGTTCGCCCACCAAACGGCCATATTCATAAATGATCTGCGGGTCCTGCACGGCGCCCAGCATCATCTGGCGTGGCAGTGGCATCACACTGTCGAGCCGCATGCCCAATCCATTCTCCGCATCAATAGTGATAAGAACAGGTGTACGGGCAATGCTCTGATAATAATTGATCAGGTTAGCTGTTTTGACCGGCGATCCCTGGAAAAGGCAAATACCTCCGATATTGTATTTACGGATTGCTTCTTCTACTTCCTTTTCATAAAAAACAGCTCTTCTGTCGGGGCCGATGGAAGACATACGCACCACCATCAGTTGCCCCAGTTTCTGATCTTTGGTAAGACTCTTGAACACACTGTCTACCCAATAATCTTCCGGCAAGGTTGAGTTACGCTGGCCCATGGCCAAACCGCAACAAACAGACACAACTAAAAACAGGAACAGGACCTTAACACTTTTTACTAGCAACATGTTTTGATTTTTACTGCACACAAAACGAAGCAATCAAAATTACCAGTTTTAATCGGGCATGCCATTAAAAATCTTCTAAACTCTTATGCGGATTTTTGCGTGTGGAGTGCAATGTATATGACGAAAAGTGAGCTGTTTGCGTTGCAGTTTTGTTTTATAGTACGCGAAGTCCGGAGTTCCCCAAAAATGATATGCTATACTTGAAGCAATTGCTGTCTCCCGCCTTACTATTTTCCCGCTTTCTTCCACCACCGCAGTTTTCGCGCTGATTGCCGTATTTTCGCCGATAAATTCGAAATTACCTTGCCGGATATTATTCAATTACTGCCAGATAACATTGCGAATCAGATTGCTGCGGGCGAAGTGATTCAGCGTCCTGCCAGCGCCGTAAAGGAATTGCTGGAAAATGCGGTTGATGCAGGCGCTACGGAGATCACACTGCTGGTACAAGACGCCGGCAAATCGCTGATACAGGTAATTGACAACGGTAAAGGCATGAGCGAAACCGATGCCCGCATGTGTTTCGAGCGCCATGCCACATCCAAAATCCGCAATATCGACGACCTCTTTCATATCCGCACCATGGGCTTTCGCGGCGAAGCGCTGGCATCCATTGCAGCCGTTGCCCAGGTAGAACTGAAAACCAAACGCGCTGAAGATGAAACCGGCACCTTTATAGAAATTGAAAACAGCGTGGTGAAAAGGCAGGAACCGGTGGCCGCGGTGAACGGCACCAGCATTGCCATGAAAAACCTGTTCTTCAATGTGCCTGCCCGCAGAAATTTTTTGAAAAGCAATGCGGCAGAAATGCGGCATATTGTGGATGAATTTATCCGCGTGGCGCTCGCTTTTCCCAATATTTTCTTCAGCCTCTCGTCGAACGGACAGGAAATTTTTCATCTCGAAAAAGGTTCACTCAAACAACGCGTAATACAGGTACTGGGGCACCAGTACAATGCAAAGCTGGTAACAGTCCAGGAAAAAACGGATTATCTCAATATCTATGGCTTTGCCGGAAAACCCGAAACAGCCCGCAAAACGCGCGGCGATCAGTACTTCTTCGTCAATAACCGGTTTATCCGCAGCCCTTACCTGCATCATGCGGTGATGAGCGCATTCCAGGAAATGATTCCGCCAGACAGTTTTCCCCTCTATGTGCTGTTCATCGATATGGACCCCAGCCAGGTAGATATCAATGTGCATCCCACCAAGCAGGAAATCAAGTTTGAAGATGAGAAAATCGTATACGCTTTTGTACAGGCCGCAATAAAACATGCGCTTGCCCAATTCAGCGTTACGCCCACACTGGAATTCGATCTCGATCCCGGTATTCAGCAACTGGAAGCGGTATCCAAACCTTTTACAGAAGCCAAACAGGCAGCCGCCGCTAATTCAGAACTGTTTAAAAACTTTACGCAAAAACACCAGGCGCATTTTATACAACCCAGCAGCAAAACTGAATTAAAGCATTGGAGAGATTTTTTTGAAGGAAGTCCGAAAGGTGTCGACAACAATACTACTACCGGGGCTGAACAACCGAAATTTCAGTCGCTGCTCTCGCAACTAAAAGATGACAGCCTGCAAAGCGATTCTGCGGTTCGCGAAACCACAATCCCCCGCACACAGCAATTCGCCATTGTGGAAGAAGCACCGCTTACCCAATTACTGCTTACCTATGTCGTGGTCAGCACCAACCGGGGATTTATCCTGGTGCACCAGCAACTGGCGCACGAGCGCATCCTGTACGAACGCCTCTCCGCTGCTGCAGCAGGTCAGCCGGTGGCCGTTCAAAAAAGCCTTTTTCCGGTTACAGTCGATTTACCCCCGCAAGACGCCGTTCTGCTCAACGAACTGCTGGCCGACCTCAACCAGCTCGGCTATATGATTGAACCTTTTGGCAACAATACGTTCGTTATCCAGGGCACGCCCGCAGACCTGGCTCCTGGTAATGAAAAGCAAACGCTGGAAAACCTGTTGGACCAGTTCAAACATTTCAGCAGCGACCTGAAATTTTCGCGGCGCGAAAAGCTCGTTCGTTCCCTGGCCTGGCAGCAGGCCATCAAACCGGGTACAGTGCTTACGGAAGAAGAAATGCGCACGCTCATTCGGAACCTGTTCAGTTGCGCACAGCCGAATGTTACGGCGGCAGGTCACCCCACCTATATTGAATTCAAAAAAGATTACCTCGACCAGCTATTTAGAAGACAATAGTCCCTTTGCCTGGGAGTTTCGCTTAAGATTTTCCCAAAGATTATAACGCAGGTAAAACAGCAATGCTTTGTTTTTATCGAAAGTATAAGGCGAAGCAGGATCTACCTGGAAGCTTACATAGTTATTGAACGCCTGGTTGTACCGCAGCCCTACAGTAAACCGGTTGAAATAATAATTTACTTCAAGCAGCAGTCTTAATTCTGAAGGATTCATCCTGTGCGATAAGGAGTCACCGCCAAAACGTGCATAGCGTTCTCTCAGCAAGGCTGTTTGCTGGCCACTAACGGTACGTCTGGTTTCTTCATACAACGCCACGCCGCTCAACAGGCTGGAGAACTGCAACCCTGTACCCAGGTAAAAACCATTGAACGGACTGTAATGGATGCCTACAGGCAGGTTAAAGTAATACAGCTTTTTGGCGTATATCGAATTATAAATGTAGGAATTACCCGATTGCGGAGTTTTCTGCTGGTACAACAGGATAGGCCGTATGAATTGCGGCGCCATCACCTGTACTTCCGTTTGCAGGTAGGTTTTATCGTTGAAATGATATTGCAGATGCGGCGCAGGAATATAATCGGAAATGGTATTGGCGCCCGCACTGAAATTATACCCTAATGCTTTTTGATCGCCCAATGGGAATGCCAGCGGCAACGACAATCCAATGGAAAACGAACCGGCCGTACGGCTCCTGTGTGCGCGGGAAGCTTTGCTATTGCGGGTACGCGCTACTTTCAGATCGGGTGCTGAGAAATCTGTTTGAATACGATCTGCCGGTGAGGGGGCATCACCTGTTATATTTATGCCCGCTTTTACCGGTGAATAGGTCAACGCGTCCCGGTCTGTTATTGCAATGCCTGTTTTGTTGCTATTTACTTTGAATTGGTCGTGTACAGTTGATCCATCAGCGTGTATAGTATTTTGCGTGTGTTCAATGTTGTTTACAGGAATGTTGCTGCCACCGGTATTTTTGATGCCTGGCTTATCTGGCGCCGAAGCTTTATTGTTTGCGGCAAGTTTATTATCAGCCGACCTGTTTAGATACCTGCTGCCGCTTTTGGTTCCGGCCAATGGCATTGCAGGCGAAGCATTGCTGTGTTGCGGGCCAGTGCTGAAACGACCGGTATTATCAGTGCCGGCACCTACATTCGCCGGTCCAGCAACCTTCCGGCCATCTCGCGCCAGTTGACCGCGCTCCATTTCGGGGTTCGTTTGTGCTACACCGTTCATACCTGCAGGTTGTTGCAGTTGGGCACCCGTTGTTTGCATAGACGCTTGTTGATCATTCGCCGGAACCGGAGCAGGCGTTTGTGCAACGGTTGTTTCTTGCGCGTTGTCATTAAACTGAAGCCTGGTTCCCGTTAACCAGCCGCCGATCAGCAGTATGCCAGCCAATATGCCCAGGCGCCACCAGCGCCTGTTGCGGCCAAAATAGCCGCCGCGTGGCATCTCCTCATCAAGCAGGGCCTTCATTTCCTGCCAGTGTTGCTGCATGTCTGGTGGGGGAGGTACCTGCTGCAGTTTTTCTGCCAAGTGTTTTTCGTATAGATGTTTTTCGCTCATTACGTTACACTTGCATGGTTTGTAATAGTTGTTGCAGTTGTCGCCGGGCTTCACTGAGGTGCCATTTGCTCGTGCCCTCACTAATGCCCAACAGGTTAGCTATTTCTCTATGGTTATATCCTTCAATAACATACAGGTTGAATACTCCCTGGGTGGCAGGCGTCAATTGTTGAACCAGTTTCAATAGTTCACGCGCCGACATGCGTTGAACAGCGTCAGCATCAATGGCCGGCTCTTCCGCTTTTTCCAGTTCCATATGATGGTTGAATTTTCCACGCTGCCGGATAAAATCTATCGCCGAGTTGACGATAATGGTGCGAATCCAGGTGTACAGAGATGCTTTGGCAGCATCATAGGTATGTATATTCTTATATACTTTCAAAAAGCCGTTGTGCAGTACTTCAATGGCATCTTCCTGGTTACGGGTATAGCGCAGGCAAATAGCGGCCATGGGCCCGTAAAACTGTTTATACAACAGTTCCTGAGCCCTGCGGTCGTTTCGGATACAACCGTTTATCAGTTCAATATCCGCAGGACTATTTGCCAATTGCCTTGGTTTACCGGTTCCTGAACCCGTGCAGGTATCTGGTCAACGGGTATATGATCGTATTATTGCTTCAATGCCTGTCGCCAATAGCTCCTGTCTATCACACTTACGCCTTTCCAAAGGAGGGAGTTGGGTAGTAAGAAAGAAAAAATTAGGTTTTCTTTAATACCGGTTGCGGATATTCACCAGGAAAGCCTCCACCGCACGGCGCACTGCCGTGGCGCTGCCGTTATGATTGTTTACCAATACGGAAAATATAAGCGTCCTGTTCTTCCTGGTAACCAGGTATCCGCTCAATGCCACCACACCAGACAAGGTGCCCGTTTTGGCATAGATATATCCGCTGTCCTGGCGGTAATAACCGGTGAGGGTACCCCGGCCGCCGGTAGGGAATATTGCTTTTATGCGGTCCATCCCAAATTCATTGCGCATCTTCTGGAGAATAGTCACAAAATCCTGCGGGGTGAACAAATTATAGCGGCTGAGACCACTGCCATCAGCCCAGCGGGGCATTTGTGGCAGGTCTTTAAAGTCGGTTTGCAGCAAGGAGTCAATCACTTTGTCGTCGTTCATCACCTGCAATAAACTGTTGCTCACCATCAGCAAGGTTTGTTCTGCAAAAAAATTATCGCTGCGATGCATCAGTATCTTCAACATCGAATCGGTAGGCTGCGAGTATACCGTACCGGGAAATGAATAGCCGGAAAACATTTTGTCTGCGGGCCTGGTGGCAATATGTACTGCTTTTCCTATCGTATCGGCCAGCAGTTCAATGGCCGCTGCCAGGCTGTTGGTGATAAACGGCACCTGCTGTTCTTTTCGCTTTTCAGGTCCCTGTGTAATGACAAATGTATTTTCATCGCGGTGGCGGCGAACATAAAATCCCCTGCGGGCAGTATCGGTATTAAAACGCACCTTCCAGTCAATTTCCGGAATGGAATAGATGAAAGGCGTTGGTTCAAATTCGCTTCCTGTGCCTTGCTGTTCGCTGTTTTCCTGTATCCATCGTAAGGTGTTGCCATATACCGGCAGTGGACTGCGTTCGGGCATATAACTGGCATTGTAATCGCCCCAGCTCCAGCCGGCGCCCAGCGCATCGCTTTGCCAGTGTTGGTCTGTTATATAAATTTTCTTCCGCGCGGCTTTCAAAAAATCAATTACAGGCTGCCGTAAAAAATCGGGATGCAGCAACGTAGGATCGCCGGCGGGTATTACCAGCAAGGCCGTATCGTTTTCAATATAATGAATGCCGGTCAGGCTATCGCCCAGGTATTTCATACCGGCATAACAGGTAACGATTTTGGTATTGCTGGCAGGAACAAAATATTTATCTGCCTGGTAGTTGAACAGGTATTTGTTTTCAAGCGGATCATACACGCTGATACCCACATGCGCATGATCGAGCGGCGCAGTTTGCAGCAACGACTTCCTTGCCTGCTTCCCCAGATACTGTTGCGGTGAACATGCCGCCAGGAAACCAACCAACAGTAAACAATAGCCGAAACCTGTCTTCATAAAATCAATTTAGATCTTCTCTTACTGCCACACTAACCATTCGCTCATTTTCAAATATTCGCATTTGCACATTTCCAGTTATCCGCTCCGCACATTACCCTCTCTCCTGCGCCCGCAACCACCTTTCCGGTATTTCATTGCTGCTGGCTACCAGGTAGTCACGATACGAACAGGCAATAAACTGTTTATCGGGCAACTGCATCCACCACCTGCCCGTTTTTTTGCTTTGCAGGAAAATGGTTTCAACCTCCGCAAATGCCATATGGTATTCATTGAACGCATCACGCTGTTCCAGGGAAGCTTCGCGCAGTCCGCGACTCCGCCCGTCCACCAGGTACCACAGCATCTGGCTGATCTGCCGCGCCGTTAAATTTTCATGGTCGTTGTGCGGCATGTAACCATAAATACCGATGGTATTTACATGAGGGCTCAACCCTGCGTACCGCATCAGCAAACAGGCTTCTTCCCCGGTAAATCCGTTGGGACTTACCCTGTTGGCCGGCGCATAGGCATGTGCAATGGCGCTGATGTCGAAGCTGAACAGTTTAGAGCTTCGGATCACCGGCTCCATTTCTTCGATGTTTTCCCGCACATGGCCTACACGGAAACAATCAAAGCGCAACTTGTCCATGGTTTCCAGCATATGCGGATGCACATAATAACTCTGAAAGCCGATATGATTGTAATGCCGGATGAAATTGGGTTCGCCCGTAAGCATTTCCATCAGGAAATTTTCAGAACGGTTGGGCGTGTCCATGCCCAGGTCAATCAACGCATCCACTACAGTGGCTTCAATGATGGTGCCCGTTGAAGCATAGGCCTGGTATTGGGCAAGGGTGAGATCGTGCGAGCCGCCCAGGATGACGACCGTTTTGCCTATGGCCGTCAGTTCGGCCACCACGGTTTTCAATGCGGCATAGGTATCTGTAAGGGTGGCGCCAGAAATGATATTGCCCATATCCGCCATTCGTATATCGCTATGCCATTGATACAGGGCATAAAACTGCTGGCGGATGGCGTCCGGAGCATGTTTTTCCGGCAGCAACTGCCAGCTGCCCCTGATTTCCGGGCAGCCTACCAGTACCAGGTCAACATTGGTCAGGTCGGGTAAAGCTGTTTCATACACGGCAATCTTTTTTCCAATCTGGCCATCTTTATATCCTGTGTCTTCAGAAATAATAGCACGGCTCACCGGCTCCAGGAAATCGCCTATGTTCAGTATGTCGGACATAAGCTGCAATATAAAGTTATAGTCCGAAAGTGCAGGGACCGGAGCAAGGGAAACCTACGGTTTCTCCGGGCCGGCCTGCCCGCCTCCCGACTTTCGGTCTTAACTCGTTATCTTTGCCGCCATGGACCAATTGCTACAGCAGATAGCCTCTTACAGGCAGGAAATAGAGAGCCTTACTCCGAACGGTGCTGATTCACTGGAAGCCTATCGTATCAAATTTCTCGGCAGCAAAGGGATCGTGAAGAACCTGTTTGCGGAAATGAAAAATGTTCCCGCCGATAAAAAGAAAGCATTCGGCCAGGTACTGAATGAATTCAAGCAACTGGCAGAAAGCAAATACGAAACCTGGAAACAGCAACTGGACAGCGGAGGTGGCAAAGCAGCGTCTTCGATAGATGTAACGCTTCCCGGCGATCCATTGCCCCTGGGCACCCGCCACCCGGTGAATCTTTTCCTGGACCACATGATCAGCATTTTCCAGCGGCTCGGTTTTTCTGTGGCAGAAGGTCCTGAAATTGAAGACGACTGGCACAATTTCACTGCGCTGAACCTGCCCGAACATCATCCTGCGCGCGATATGCAGGATACGTTTTACATTCAGCAAAATCCCGACTGGCTTCTACGCACGCATACCAGCAATATCCAGATACGCGTAATGGAAACCGGGCAGTTGCCTATTCGCATCGTATGTCCCGGACGTGTATACCGTAATGAAACCGTTAGCGCCCGCAGCCACTGCTTTTTCCACCAGCTCGAAGGCGTTTATATAGATGAACATGTTTCCTTTGCCGACCTCAAGCAAACCCTGTATTTCTTCGTGCAGGAAATGTATGGCAAGGAGGTAAAAGTGCGTTTCCGCCCTTCCTACTTCCCCTTTACCGAACCGAGTGCCGAAATGGATATCAGTTGCCAGCTCTGCGGGGGTGAAGGTTGCGCCGTTTGCAAGCGGACCGGCTGGCTCGAAATCCTGGGATGTGGCATGGTGCACCCGAAAGTATTGGAGAACTGCAAGATCGATCCGAACAAATACACCGGCTTTGCCTTTGGCATGGGCATCGAACGACCCGCTATGCTGAAATATGGCATTGACGATATCAGGCTGTTCAGTGAAAACGATGTTCGCTTTCTGCGACAGTTTACAAGAGCAGTGTGACCCAGTAGTAGTTGCGGAGATCCCTGACCTTTTCCGCTAATTGTTACAATCAAAATAATAATGGTTCAGACTATCTGCATCTGCGGCAGCGGCACCATGGGCAGTGGCATTGCACAAACCGCCGCACAGCACGGACTTAACACAATCTTGTTTGATGTTCAACCGGCCGCGCTGGAAAAAGCCCGGGCCGGTATAGAAAAAAACCTGCAGCACCTGGCAGATAAACAAAAACTGACCGATGCAGATCGTCAGCAAATACTCGGCCGTATCAGGTATGCAAGCAGTATCAGCGAATGTCGCGCCGACGTGATCATCGAAGCCATTATTGAAAAATTATCCGCCAAAACCAATTTGCTGAACCAACTGGCTGAAGTAAACGGCGAGCATACCATACTTGCCACTAACACCTCCTCTCTATCGGTGACGGACATTGCACAAGCAGTGCTTCGCCCGGAACGTGTTATTGGCATGCATTTTTTTAATCCCGCCACCATCATGAAACTGGTGGAAGTAGTTCAAACTACTTACACCAACGAACAAACGACCACTCAGATTGTAGCACTGGCCCGCCGGATGGGCAAAACCCCGGTGCTTTGTAAAGATGCGCCCGGCTTCATCGTAAACCATGTGGCCCGCCCGTATTACCTGGAAAGCCTGAAACTGGTGGAGATGGGTATAGCCGATTATGAAACCGTAGACCGATTGCTCGAAGCTACAGGATTTAAAATGGGCCCCTTCCGTTTGATGGACCTTATAGGAAATGATATTAACTATGCCGTTAGTTGCCAGGTGTATGAAGCACTGGGCAAACCCGAACGGTTACAACCTTCTCCCCTTCAAAAAGAAAAAGTAGATGCCGGGGCACTTGGCCGGAAAACAGGAAATGGTTACTACGTTTATCCTGCAAAGCAATGAAAAAAAAGTAGTGTATACCTTGGAATTGAGGCTTTCTTGTGGCAGCGCAACCAATCATAAAAACCCATTTTCTGCTCAATTAACTATCGTGTAATTTTGACCTTAATGAATACGGATAGCACTCCATTGCGTGGAGGAAAAATATTTGTCACCGGTGGCACGGGGTTTCTCGGAGCTTATATTATCCAGGAATTGATTCAGAAGCGCTATACCGTGCGCGCCATCCGACGGCATCAACGAAAGCCTTTTTTTATTCCTGCTGCCGTTTGCGAACAGGTAGAATGGATAGAAGGAGACATTTTTGATGTAGTGTGCCTCCAGGAAGCAATGGATGGATGCAATGCCGTGATTCACTCGGCCGGTAAAGTTTCGTTTGACCCCCGCGACCGGTCCGATCTTTTCCGTGTAAATATTGAAGGCACTGCCAATGTGGTGAACATGGCGCTGGAACAACATGTACAGCGCTTCGTACACATCAGTTCGGTGGCCGCTATAGGCAGGACAGCAAGCGGAGAAACCGTAACCGAAGAAAAAAAGTGGCAAACCGGTAAATGGAATACGCCCTATGCCGTAAGCAAGTATTTTGCAGAAATGGAAGTGTGGCGCGGCACGGCCGAAGGGTTAAATGCCGTTGTAGTAAATCCCAGCACCATTCTGGGCTATGGCGACTGGAACAATGGAAGTTGTGCCATCTTCAAAAGCGTGTACAATGAATTCCCCTGGTACACTACCGGCATCAATGGATTTGTAGGCGTTGAAGACGTAGCCCGCGCCACCGTACTGCTGATGGAAAGCAACATTGCGGGCGAACGATTTATTGTAAACAACGACAACTGGACTTTTCAGCAATTGCTCAATACCATTGCAGATGGGTTTGGCAAAAAACGTCCGCGCCGCGAAGCAACGCCTTTCCTCGGCGCACTGGCCTGGCGCACGGAGCAACTGAAATCTTTTTTTACCGGCAAAAAACCGTTGCTGACCAGGCACAGCGCCCGCGTGGCACACAGCAAAACCTATTTCGATAACCGTAAGTTGCTGGCCGCACTCCCCGGATTTTCCTATACGCCACTGAAGCAATGCATTGAGCAGGCATGTCAGCAGTATATTGATTGGCTTTCGCAGCAGGTAAAACAATAATTATATTTAGCATCCCCAATGTTTCCTTATAAAAGTATGGTGCTTGTATTATACTTTCATCCAGGCTAAAACGTTATTAGAATTGACAATCAAACTATGAAAACGATACCATTCGTCCTGGCGCTTTTGTTTTGCAGTGTTGTTGCAGCGGGCCAGGATAAGCAGTTTTCCGTACTCGGCAAAGTGATCGATGGCACTACCGGTCAACCACTGATCGGCGCCTCGGTGTATTGTGATAACACCACGCACGGCACCATTACCAACAACGAGGGGCTCTTTTTCCTGCGTCTGAGCAATGGCGGTTACGACCTGGTGATTACCTATACCGGATATAGCAAAGCCACCCATCGCCTGAGCAATAACGCACCGCTTGCAGATACACTGGTCATTGAACTGAACAAGGAAGAAAAATCCCTTACAGAAGTAGCTGTGGTGGCCAGCAATGAAGTACCGGACGGATTGGAGAAGTACGGGCAGTTTTTTATGGACCGGTTCATAGGCACTACGCCCAATGCAGCTTTGTGCCGTATTGAAAACCCCGAAGTCCTTCATTTTTTCTACAGCAAAAAAAGGAACAGGCTGAAAGTTACCGCGCATGAAGATTTGATCATTTCCAATTATGCGCTAGGCTACACCGTACGATACCAGCTTGATTCTTTCAGTTACGACTACAATGCGGCCATCAGCCAGTATACCGGATCGCCCTTTTTTATTGAAATGGACAGTACGGAAGAAATGAAAGCACTATGGAAAAAGAACCGTGCCCTTACCTATACCGGCTCGCGACTGCATTTTATGCGGGCACTGTACGATAACATGGTTATGGAGGAAGGATTTATTGTAGAAAAACTGGAAACGGATTCGCAGGATATCATCAGCACCATCATAACAGATATTGCCAATGAAGAAGACTATGTGGCAGACAGCGCCGATGTAACCATTAACTGGAGCGGTCGCTACCGGATCAGTTACCGGCATGCCCCTCCGCATCCCTCTTTCCTTACGGAACTAAACCTGCCACCAGATATGAAATTCCAGGTTACCGTGATTGATTGTCCCAACGGCTTTGTGATTGAAGAGAACGGATATTTTTATGAACAACACGATGTGGTCAATACGGGATACTGGGCATGGAAAAAACTGGCAGAGCTGCTGCCTTATGATTACGAGTACGAATAAGTGCTATCCCTTATATGGCGCCTTTTCCCGGAAAATGTTTAACCCTCCACTCACGTTACACATTAATTTTTTTAATACCTTCAATGCATAACAATTCGCACCGTTAATATATCACTGGCAAGGCTATCTGATATTGCTTTGATCAGGTTATGCGGTGAGAATTGGAAAGGTTTTCTATCCACGGGGAAAAACTATATTGTGCTTACCAACCCACTGCAACCAGGCTTTATCAATTGGAGCCGTGGTCGCCATCACAATTATGGGATGGTGTCCGGGGCTTTTACACCGGCGTCTGTGCTGGCCGGTGCGGTTCGTGCATCCCTCAATAACATACCTGCAACCTCCACTTACAAATTTTACAAGGCTGAGAAGATGACTGCTGTACATCAGCCTTCCCGGTTAGCGCCTGATAACAGGTTTGCGCTTTGCCGTGTTTATTCCGTATCTCCCATGATTCCCGTTTTTGTACCTGAACCAGAAACCCAACCCCTGATTTTTTATGATCAACACAGTTATTATCGACGACGACCGGAATAACAGAGAAAAATTGCATCAGTTGCTCATCAGACATTGCCCTGAAATCGAGGTGACAGGTATGGCGGAAAATATGGAGCAGGCCAGAAAGGTGATTCTGGAAACGGCTCCCGAACTTGTTTTTCTTGACACGGAACTTCCGTCGGGCAATGCTTTTGAATTTATCAGGAGCCTGTTGCCGCTTAAGTTTGAAGTAATATTTATTACCGACCGCAGCACCTATGCCATCGAGGCCATCAAGTACTCGGCCATAGATTACCTGCTGCAGCCGGTGAAAGTGCATGAATTGAAATCGGCTGTCAACAAAGCGGCAGAACTGATCCGGTTAAAAAACATCAGCAGGCAGTTGGAACATATCTATCATGACCTGAAAGCAGACCGGTTTATCCTGCAAAAAATCGCATTGCCCACGATTGATGGATTATTGTTTGTTGACATGCGCGATCTGATGTGGCTCGAAGCAAACGGCAACTACACCCATGTGCACCTGCATCCGAATGAAAAAATACTGGTATCGCGCAACCTTAAAGATTTTGAAGAGGTGTTGCCGGAACACAGCTTTTCACGTATTCATCAATCCTATATCATCAATCACAATTACATACGGAAATATAACCGGGGGCGCGGAGGCACTATTGAAATGGCAGACGGTACTACCATTGAAGTGTCGATGCGGAAGAAAGATGAATTCCTGGCAAAGTTTAAATAGCAATATGCGTTCCCTAATCCGCTTTCAGGGCTTTCAGCTTCTCCCATATTTCCGGTATACGTTTGATCCACACAAATTCCCTGCGTTTGGTGGAAGCATCTTCGGCCGGGTAACCGAAATATGTTTTACCTCCCTCCAACGAAGAGGGCACTCCGCTCTGCGCCAGCACCACGGCATTGTCGCCAATGGTGAGCGTTTTCGATACGCCTACCTGGCCCCACAAGGTTACACCGGAACCAATGGTGGTGGCGCCTGCTATACCCACCTGCGCAGCAAACAAACAATTTGCGCCCACTACCGTATCATGACCGATATGGACCATGTTGTCTATTTTGGTGCCCCTGCCAATTAACGTATCATGGCTCACACCCCGGTCGATGGTACAGCCGGCACCAATCTCCACATCGTCTTCTATCACCACACGCCCGCAGCTCTCCATTTTTTTATACCACACCTCGCGGTTTTTCTTTGTGTTGTAATAAAACGCATCGGACCCAATGACGGCGCCCGGCTGAATGATCACATTGTTGCCAATAACGCAATGGTCCATAATGGTAACATTGGGCGCAATGCGGCAATTCTTTCCAATCACAACATCATGACCGATAAATACATTAGGCGCAATGTAGCTCCCTTCTCCAATCACCGCCGTTTCGCTGATCATGTTGTTCCATGGCCTGAACGGACGAAAATGGCGCACTATNGTTTGATAGGCCTCAAANGGTTCATCCACTATCAGCAAGGCCTTCCCTTCCGGGAACCCGGTAACGTTATTAATAATGATAAAATCGGCCGCAGACCTGATGCATTTTTCATAGTACTTGGGATGATCTACAAATACCAGGTCGCCGGGCTCTACTTTGTGTATTTCGTTGATACCTGTTGCCAATCCATTTTCATTGCCTATTACACGTGCGCCAATGAGTGCAGCTATTTCTTTTACCAGTACAGGAGCAGGAAACTTCATAATGTTGAATTTGTGCAAAAGTAGGTTACGCCGCACTCTTTGCACAAAATTGAACGGGCTAATATCTTTTTCCTGCTTCCAACCTGCAAATGGGTATCATACTATCCCGGGAAGATGATGCGCCGCACTGCAAGATGGCAACCGGCACATGGTAAGCCTGGTGATATTACTGTAGGGGGCCGGTAGTGATGCTTTGTTCGCAGTAACCCGGTCAACATTCTTTGCACCAGTTACATACGTACACCTCACCCGACATTACAAGCTGATTGTTTACATGCATCAGGCATAACATGGTCCGCAGGAATGGTTCGCGAACTTTTACAGGAAATGCAGTGCATTAAATGGATTACTTAAACGAAAATAAATGAACGATGATTGTTAATCGGAATACAGCAGTTGCCTGAAACGCAGTAGCAGCGATACCTCCGGGCAGTTCAAAAAACAGGAATCGTTATGATTGCATTGCATGTAACAACAGTTTTGCATAACAGTTGCCAGCTTTACCAATTGCCTTTACGTCCTTTTCCCCAGCTCCGAAAAAAAATGTGAATAAAATTTCCATAAAAATTTTTTTAGAAAGAAAAAATTATTTTTAATATTGTGGAGGGAAAAAATATTTCCCGGTACTTACTAACCCATCCACATAATAAATCTCCCGGTTCACCGGGAGATTTTTCTTTTAGTATGCTACGGTATTTCATCATCTACAAACCATTCCAGGTACTATCGCAGTTCAGTGCTTCAGAGGGAAAACTAACGTTGAAGGATTTCTTTGAAGTGCCACGCGATGTTTATCCCGTAGGCCGGCTCGATTATGATAGCGAAGGATTATTGCTGCTTACCAATGACCAGGCATTGAATCACCGCTTGCTGCACCCACAGTTCCGCCATGAACGGGAATACTATGTGCAGGTAGATGGCAACATCGATACTGCCGCGATCAATAAACTGGAAAATGGCGTTACCATAACCGTAAACGGAAAACCATTTCGTACCGCCCGCTGCAAAGCCGGTATATTTGAAAAAGAACCTGCTTTGCCGGAACGACATCCGCCCATACGTTATCGTAAAAACATTCCTGCTCCGTGGATATGGATGATTTTACACGAAGGCAAAAACAGGCAGGTTCGCAAAATGACAGCTGCTGTGGGCTTTCCCACCTTAAGGCTGGTCAGGTATCGCATAGGCCGCATTACGGTGGATCATTTATTGCCGGGCGAAATGAGGGAAATGAAAAAAGACGAAGTGTATTCGTTGTTGTTTAAATAGCACAGGGAAGGCTTGCGGTCTTTCGGGTCTCCCGACTAACACATATTTATTACCTTGCTTAAAAATCAACTTCACTATGCTGAAATCAATGACCGGATTTGGAAGAGCGGAACAAACAGTAGGAGATAAAACTTTCCTTGTTGATATTAAATCGCTCAACGGAAAGCAATTTGAATTGTCGCTCAAGATCCCGGCTTTTCTTAAACCCTTTGAATTTGAAATCCGCACGCTCCTGTCGAAAAAACTGGGCAGAGGTACGGTTGACTGCAATATCAGCCTGAAAGAAAGCGGCGCTACCAAACCGGTAACCATCAATACCGATCTGGCCAAAGCATATTATCAACCCATTGCAGAGTTGTCCAAAGCGCTGAACCTCGATCCTTCCAACATCCTCAGCACGCTGTTAAAACTGCCCGAGGTGATTACCCCTACAGGCGAAACATTAACGGAAGAGGAATGGGAAGCTTTGCAGAAAGTAATCCTGGCCGCCGTGGATGATCTCAACATGCACCGCCTCGAAGAAGGGAAAACGCTGGAAAGAGACCTGGCGTTGCGGATCGACAATATTTCAAAACAACAGGAAGTAATCGCCAGCCTTGAACCTTTACGCAAACAAAAAATAAAGGAAGGGCTCGTAAAAGTACTGGAAGAACATGTGGGTAAGGAAAATTACGATCCCAACAGAATGGAACAGGAACTGATCTACTATATTGAAAAAATAGACCTGAGCGAAGAACAGGTGCGATTGAAAAATCACTGCGAATACTTTAAAGCACTACTGGCAGAGCCCGAAATGGAAAAGGGAAAAAAACTCTCTTTCATCCTGCAGGAAATTGGCAGAGAAATCAACACTACCGGCGCCAAAGCCTATGACGCCGCCATCCAGAAATGTGTGGTGCTGATGAAAGATGAACTGGAAAAAGCAAAAGAACAGGTGCTGAACGTGTTGTAGTTTATGTTACAGGTCACAGACTACAGGCTTTTATAAGCCGGCTGCATCCTGTATCTTGTAACCCGACACTTTAATTCGCCATTATCTTTGTAAAAATGATTCCCTTGATAAATCGCAAAGGCCTTCGTCTTCCGCTTCCAGGCATAATTGTTTCATTCATATTGTTTGTTTCCTCCTGCACCACCGTGGGAGTTTTTGAAAAAAACATAGCCATACCCGGGCACGCCTGGAGCAGCAGCTTTAAACCGGAGATACAATTTGAAATCAGCGACACGGCAGCGCGGTATAACATTTATATCGTATTACGACACACCGATGCGTACCGCTACAAGAATATCTGGGTAAACGTACATACCATCTACCCCACCGGCGACAGCACCAGCCAGGCGCTCGACCTCACGCTGGCCACTGATGATAAAGGCTGGCTGGGCAGCGGTATGGATGATATTTTTGAACACCGCATCCCCATCACTCCGCCGCAAAATCCGCAGCCATTACAACCCGGCACTTATCGCTTTGTGCTGGAAAACATCATGCGGGAAGACCCGCTCAAACATGTGATGAACGTGGGCATTCGGTTGGAAAAAGCATAGCGTTATGAAACTTTCTACCCGCAAGAGAATGGTGCTTGCCAGCGTGGTTTATTGGTTTCTGCTGGTGTATATAGTGGCAGCACTGGTATTGTGGTTCATAACGCTGCAAAATCAGAACGAATACATGACGCAACTTCGCCTGGACGATATTATGCCAGACGATCCCGAATATGTTTCCAAATACGAATCCATCCTTTCCGAAAAAAAACGCAACACAGTACAATATATAAGTGAAGGAATTACCTTCCTGGCCCTGATCCTGGTAGGGGCATTGTTTGTTTACCAGGCAGTACGACGGCAGATACGGTACCAGAACCAGCAGGAAAATTTCATGATGGCCGTTACCCACGAATTAAAAACGCCGCTGGCGATTAGCAAACTGAACCTTGAAACGCTGCAAAAGCATCACCTCGATGAACAAAAAAAACAAAAGATGCTGCAGATGACGCTCCAGGAAATCAATCGCCTGGATGCATTGGCCAACAACATTCTCGTTTCTTCACAACTGGATACCGGCCGGTATCATTCTCCCAAAGAAGAACTTAATTTTTCCGACCTGGTCAATAATGCTGTAGACAGTTTCAGAAACCGCTTCCCCAACCGCGTATGGAACAGCCAGGTAACACCTGAAATTGATATCGTTGGCGATGCCCTGCTGCTGCAGATATTGGTAAACAATCTGCTGGAGAATGCTGTAAAGTATACGCCCAAAGAAGGGAAAATTGAATGCCGCCTTGAAAAAAAGAACCACCAGGTGGTATTGCAGATAGCAGACCAGGGACCCGGCATACCCGACCATGAAAAGCAAAAGGTGTTTGAAAAGTTTTACCGCATTGGCAATGAAGCAACCCGCACCACCAAAGGCACCGGCCTTGGGTTATATCTCTGCAAAAAAATTGCGGCATCGCATCATGGCAACATTCGGGTGACGGATAATTCTCCTTCGGGCTGTAACTTTATAGTTACATTCCATACATAAATCCCGTTCATGAGCAACAAACCTTCCATATTACTGGCCGAAGATGAAGAAAACCTGCACGAAGCCCTGAAGCTGAACCTGGAATTAGAAGGTTATGAGGTAACCTCCGCTTTCACCGGCAGCGCCACCCTGCAAAAAGTGCAGCAGGAGTATTTCGACCTGCTCATACTGGATGTGATGCTGCCCGACATCGATGGCGTAAGCATTACCGAAACTATTCGCGTACAAAACAACGATGTACCCATTCTTATACTGAGCGCCCGGAATACCGGCGCCGACCGGGTACTGGGTTTGAAAAAGGGCGCCGACGATTATCTTACCAAGCCATTTAACCTGGAGGAATTGCTGTTGCGCGTGCAGAAACTCATCCGCAAAAACAAAAAGCTGAACGAGAAAGACAGCGTAGGCGATGTGTACCAGTTTGGCAACAACACCATTGATTTCGGCGCGCAGGAAGCAGTGAATAAAAACGGCGAACGCATTCAGCTAAGCAAGAAAGAAGCCATGCTGCTCAAACTGCTGATAGAAAACAAGAACGATGTAGTACCGCGCGAAAAGATCCTGCAAACGGTATGGGGTTACAACGTGTATCCCACCACACGCACCATCGATAACTTTATACTCAATTTCCGGAAATACTTTGAGCAGGACAGCCGCAATCCCCGCTATTTCCATTCTGTGCGGGGCGTAGGGTATAAATACACGGAATAACGGGTACCAGGCTGCTGCCGCCGGTTCACAACAGCATAGCGGCGTTTACAGTTTTTAGTGCTGCTTCAGCAGGAACTCCCCATAATGGGACATAGGGATCAACACCCGGCAACGCAGCAGTTTTGTGAACGTAACCTTGTGTACAGCGCTCTCTAAAGCGTTAACAGGAATAGTTGATTCCATTATAAATTCGGTTATTCATTATCGATACATTGCTTTTCTGTTGCGGGTCTGCGCCTTTCCGATGGGTTAGCGCCCTTCTATTGCTGTTGCAAAATATCTGCAGCTACCCGCTTCGCTTTATGGTACAGGTTAGTCATATCATGGGCAGTTTGGTCCGGGGTATACAATGCCCATTCCAGTTCCTGCATCAGTTGGGAAAAATCTTCTGTAACGGAAGCTGAAACGTTTTTTTCCTGCAAGACCTGTAATACGGTTTGCTTGTTAAGGGAAGAAGGCAATACGTTGTATTTTGATGCAATCAGTTGCCACAAGGCCTGCTCCAGTTCATGGTAAAATACCTCCGGCAGTTGTCGCTGCAATGCCAGTTCCGCTTTCAACAACAATCCTTCAGGTGTAGGCGCCTGTACCGGTTGAACAGTTTGCTGCACTGCCGCCGGCTGCCGGGCTGCCCGCTTTGAACGTATCAGGTGATATGCCTGCCAGCTGATCCACATAATAATAATGCCGGCCACCAGCGCAAACCAATACAGGTGGCGCGACGAAGGCACGTTGCCTTGCTGTGCTACAGCAATGTTGGAGAGGTCTGGCCGCTCACCCGGTACAATCTGCAGCGTTACCGGTTCGCTGGTAGCTACCTTGTAGATTTTTTGTACGGGATCGAAGTACGGTAACCGTGCAGCAGGGATAACATAATTGCCGGTGTCAGGCGCCGCAAAGGAGTATTCAAAAGTTTTACTGCCCGTTGCGGGATACACATACTTGTTGATGATTTCCCTTACCACCGGATCGGCGGTATCCACACCCCGGGGCCACTCGATAGCAGGTGCCGTCAGCAGGGAAATATTACCGCTGCCATTTACCACCATGCGAATCTTAACCAGGTCGCCCTGGCGAATGGGACTTGCGGGCGTTTGCACTTCCAGTGAAAAATTTCCTACTGCTCCGGCAAAAGCAGGCGGCTGATCTGTTGCAGGAAGCGGCTTTACTGAAATGGTAAGCGGTTCTGACCTTAAGGTTGTACGATAGTTGAGCCGGGTGCGCGAACCGGCGTTACTTCCTTCTTTTGGTGCAAACATATCGCGAAATCCATCTCTTGCCGAAGGTCGGGGCCGGTTGATTTTTACAAAGTGCACCACACTTTCTATTTCTGCCGCGTCCAGCACATAGTCTCCTTCCTGCAAAGGGAACAACTGCACTTTCCGGATGATGCTGGTATAATAAGGCACGCCGTTGTACAATTCTATTTCTGCTCTGCCATCGTAGCCGTCTACCATTTCCAGCACACTGAAACCCGTGAGCGAGGGGCGTCTTACCACCTGGCTGTTGGTATGGAGGCGTGAATACACTTTGTACACTGCCATGATGGGTTCACCTACGTAGCAGCTGGTTTTACTCACTTCTACCCTGATAAAAAAATTCTTCCGGATGCGTGCTTCAATATCATCGCCGCTATACAACTCGGATTCCGCTTCGGTATCTATATCTTCATAGGAGGGTGAAGACAGCAATCCCGATTGCTGTACGATAACCGTAGCTGCATTGCTGTGCGCCAATGCACCATTGATCATGGCGCTGGCGCCCGGTATGCTGAATTTACCTGTACGCAGTGGCGAAAGAATGACGATTTTGGAATAAGTATCAACTACTTCCTTCGTTTTCTGGTTGATGGTCGACGTAAGCGGTATATCGAACACCTCTTCTACCCTGAAATCGGAAAATGTGGGTAAGGTGAATTGTCCGATATCTTTGGTTCCTTCAATGATGTATTGCACCTGGAAGGTTTGCCGCGGCGCCACGGTTGACTGGCTCAGTTGGGTATAAAACTTTACCTGCCCATACAGCCCTCCGGCAAGGCCATGACAGGTAAGCAATAAAACAATGATATGTAGCTTTTTCCTGATAATTAATGTTTTATACAATAGAATATACCAGTCACTACAAATTTAGATTTTACCGTTTACGGTAAAAGCAATTGTTCCAGTTAAATGTCAGTTAAAGGGATGAGTGGTTATAGGAGTGGAATGGCTACAAATCTCCCAACTGTGGTCGCAGTACAATTTCTTCCACACAGGCCTGTGGCGACAGGTAGGCAGCAGTATACACCATATCGGCCACATCTTTTGCTTCCATCATTCTTTTTGGATCAATGCCGCTGCCAGCCCATGAGTCTGTATAAGCTGCGCCGGGATATACGGCTGTAACTTTTATGCCGTAGGGTTTCATTTCTTCGCGCAGGTTGCGCGAAAAGCCGGCCAGCGCAAATTTGGTAATACTGTAGGCGCCGCCGTTAGTATAGGCCTGCAAGGATGCAATAGAACAGATATTGAATATATGCCCGCTTTCCCTTTCCATCATCACCGGCAGCAAACGACGGGTAAGATGGTAAGCACTGTACAAGTTAACTGCCATTAATGTTTCCAGCGCGCCTTCGGGTTCATTGTGTACACTGCCCGGAATAAAACTACCGGCATTGTTAACCAGCACATCGGGCGCCGGTATTTCAGACAGTACCCAGTCTGCAAACGCCAGCACGTCTTCTTTTTTTGACAGGTCGCAGGCCATGGTTTTGATGCCGGCCCGCGGGAAACGTCCCTGCAGGCGCTTGCCTTCTTCTTCGAGTACTTCCTTGTTGCGGGCACATAGCAATACGGTATGACCTTGCTTATCACCAGCAAATTTTTCAGCAATGGCTTTTCCCAAACCTTTTGATCCTCCGGTAATAACAATGTTCATACTTACGAAGTTAACAGTACTTAACAACAAATGCACTATATATTGCAGATGGTTTCTCCGGATGTAACTGGTTCACTTCCCCGTTTTGGCGACCCGGATGCTAATGGCGTTTTTTGTAATTTGCCGGATGAAATACCGCCATCTTTTCTTTGACCTTGATCACACCCTGTGGGATTTTGACACCAACAGCCGCCAGACACTGGAAACCATTTACCACAATTTGTCGCTGAAAGACAAGGGTGTACATGATTTTGACCTTTTTCACAAAAATTACCTCCTGCACAACGACAAGCTGTGGGAGCGGTATCGCAACGGGTATATCAAAGTAGATGAATTGCGCTGGAAGCGTATGTGGCTTACCCTCCTCGATTTCAAAATCGGCGATGAAAAGCTGGCACGTGAAATGGGTCAGCTGTTCCTCGATTTGTTACCCACGCGCAAAACCCTGTTCCCGTATGCTATCGAAATCCTGGAATACCTTACTGAAAAAGGATACCAGCTGCATCTCATCACCAATGGTTTTGAAAAAACGCAGCACAGCAAATTGCAGCATACCGGGTTGGACAAATATTTCAAGGCAGTAATTACATCGGAAGGAAGCAACAGCCTCAAGCCGCACAAGGAAATTTTTTATTACGCATTTCAGCAAACCAATGCGTTGCCTGAACATTCCATCATGATTGGCGATAGCATTGAAGTTGACATCCAGGGGGCTATCAATGCAGGTATTGACCAGGTGTATGTAAACCATGTTAATGCGGAGCCTGCACTGCAGCCTACCTATATGGTGCGGTCGTTAAAGGAGCTGGAGGAAATTTTTTAGGTACGGCAACGAGGTTTTTGACACGCAAACAAGGTGGCAATCCTTACCAGGTGGCCAGCACGGTAACGCCGCCTTTTACCTTTTCATTCAGTTTCACCTGCACCCTGGTGTGCAAAGGCAGCAATACGTCTACCCGGCTGCCGAATTTGATGAATCCCATTTCGGCGCTCTGCTCCACTTTTTCTCCTACCTGCAAATAGTTGATGATGCGCTTGGCAAGCGCGCCGGCAATTTGCTTTACCAGAATTTCACCATGTGCATTCCGGATCACTACAGAATGTCTTTCGTTTTCGGTGCTCGATTTCGGATGCCAGGCCACCAGGTATTTCCCTTTGTGGTATTGACTGTACACCACTTCGCCTGCCACCGCGTTGCGGTTCTGGTGCACATTGGCGGGACTCATAAAAATAGAAACCTGTAACCTTTTATCTTTAAAATATTCTTCATCGTACACCTCTTCAATAGCAACCACCTTGCCATCGGCCGGGCATACTACCAGGTTATCGCCTGTTGTAAGTGTTCGCTTCGGCACCCTGAAAAATGAAATCAGGAACAACAACAAACCCAGTGTGAGCACCAGTATAATCCAACTCAGCCAGGGCGCATCAAAACTGATAAAATAAAACGACAACAGGTTGAGCACTGCAAACACAATGGAGCCGATAAGTATGCTCTTATATCCTTCCCGATGAATGGTCATTGCTTTTTTTATTAAGCTGCAAATGTACAGAAATGATGGCTATGGAGTTATGCGGGCATCACCAGCGTAATGTACAGCCAGCAAAATGGAGTGGCGATCAATAAAGAATCAAAGCGATCGAGAAAGCCGCCATGGCCGGGCATAAAGCTGCCGCTGTCTTTTACCTGCGCACTTCGTTTCAGTTTCGATTCAAGTAAATCGCCCGCCGTACCGGTTATGGATGCAATGGCAGCAAGGCCCATCCATTGACCCACACCAGCGAAAGTAAATTCGTTGAAGAATCCGTTGATCAATCCCATGACGGCTACTGCCAGTATAATACCGCCAATGGTCCCTTCCCATGTTTTTTTGGGCGAAATACCGGAGAGCGGTGTTTTGCCTATCAGCGATCCTACTATATAGGCCATGGTATCGTTGATCCAGATAGAACCGATGATCAATAAGGGAAACAGGTAACCAAGGTCCACGCGCGCAAAAAGAAAATCCAGGTCCATGTACCGGCAACGCAAATCGATCATCAATCCCCAGCTCAGTGAAATGTACAAGAGTCCCAGTGCAGAATAGCCAATGTTTCTAAGCTGTATATCTTTTGCAAACAGCAATTCAATCACGGGCAGTATAAACACAAACAGCAACCCCAGGAACCATCCGATGGCATGCAGGTGCAGCCCGAAAATATTGAAAGCATCGTTGGTAAAATTGAGCATGATGCACCAGCCGGCCAGCATCACGCCATAGCGGTGAAAGGGTGAAACGGCGCGATAATCCGCATCAATCAAACCTACCAGGCGCTGGTATTCGCGCCAGCATCCGAAATGTATGATGGAAAACAGTATGAAAAAGCTCCAATGGTTCCACAACAAACCGGCCAGCATTACCACCACAAAGATGATGGCTGTGAGGGTTCTTGTTTTGAATGTAGCCAGGTTGAGCGCCATGAACGTAATAAATCATGAAAATAGCAAAAAATGGCGTTGTGCCATAACAGACCGCTGAAATTGGTTAAAGGCTATTCCATTGCAAGCCGGAATGTTTATTCGCCTTCTCCGTACACTTTGGCAAAACTGGAAACAGACTGGCGGCGGTAATACAATAGTATGGCTGCTACGGCCACTGCGCTTGCCACAACCGCCAGCATGGTAGTTTCTGGATTGCTGGTGGCAAAGGTGGGCGTAAAGGCGGCCCATATCACCTGCACACCATTGTATACAAAGTGGGCGGCAATGCTGGTCCACAAACTTCCGCTGTACCAATACAACATGCCCAGCACCGTGCCAAGGAACATACGTGGCAGAAAACCTGCAAACTGCAGGTGAAGCGCCGAAAAAAGAATGGCAGTGATGATGATCCCTGCCCATGGATTGCGCGTGAGATGGATCATGATGCGCTGCATCGCTCCGCGGAAAAAAATTTCTTCGCAGAAAGCAGGCAGCAATGCAATCACAATCACGTTGATTACTACATCCACCGGTTTGTTCACGCTCAGGAACGCTTTCATTTGTTCTGACGAAGACTGTTCCAGCGAAGACATCCATTCCGGCAAATTGATCTGTTCGTTAAGTGCTCCCAGCCAGAACACGGAAGGCATGGAGAGCAGCAGGCACAATATGGCCAGCACATACATGTTTTGCTTCTGGGCAGCTTTCAATCCAAGAAAATATCCGTATCGACCGCGGAAAGAAAACACCGCATATAAAAATGCCGGCACCAGGAAAAATGTAAGGGAAGAAAATGCCTGCATCCATTTCAACTGCCCTATTGCACCTGGATCATTGAAATCAATCGTCACTTCCGGTTGGCGGAAAAGACTGAAAGCCAGCAGTGCCAGTTGTGGTGAAAATACCAGCAGGAAAATGCCCAACTGTACCCAGGGAGACTTAATACGTATGTAGCCGGTCATAAGCTGGATTAAACAAATATTAGTGTGTAAATTTGCAGGCTTGTGCTGAAACCTGCAAGATAAGGGAGTTTATGATTTCGGGTGTGAAGTTTTGAGTTTCAGGCTGAAGATTTGCTGCAGGTGCTTTGGCACAAAACAAAGTTTATATTACCGGCACGTTGGTCACTATCGGCAACATATCATTACCTGATTTTCCGCTGCTCCTGGCGCCCATGGAAGACGTGAGCGATCCTCCCTTCCGCTTTGTGTGCAAACAAAACGGCGCCGACCTGATGTACAGCGAATTCATATCTACCGAAGGACTTATCCGCGATGCCATTAAAAGCAGGCAAAAGCTTGACTTTACAGAATTCGAGCGGCCATTCGGCATCCAGATATTCGGCGGCGACGAAGAAGCTATGGCCCTGAGCGCCAGAATTGTAGACGCCGTACAACCCGACCTGGTAGACATCAACTTTGGTTGCCCGGTAAAGAAAGTGGTTTGTAAAGGCGCCGGCGCGGCCGTGCTGAAAGATATTCCGCTGATGGTGCGGCTTACCCGTTCGGTAGTGGAATCGACCAATCTGCCCGTAACGGTAAAAACAAGACTGGGCTGGGACGAACACAGCAAAAACATAGAAGAAGTAGCGGAGCGGTTGCAGGATGTTGGGATCAAAGCCCTCACCATTCATGGTCGCACGCGCGCCCAGTTGTACAAAGGCGAAGCAGACTGGACGCTCATTGCTCGGGTAAAAAACAATCCGCGCATTCACATACCCATCTTTGGCAACGGTGATATTGATTCGCCCCAAAAAGCCCTGGAATACAAAAACCGCTATGGCGTGGACGGCATCATGATCGGACGCGCCGCCATTGGTTATCCATGGATATTCCGTGAAATAAAGCATTTTCTCCAGACAGGCCAGTTGCTGCCCCCGCCCACTATTGAGGAAAGAGTGGAAACCTGCCGCATTCATCTTAAAAAATCAATAGCGTGGAAAGGCGCCGTTACAGGTATTCTTGAAATGCGCATGCACTATGGCAATTACCTGCGCGGACTACCCAACATCAGGGAATACCGCAGCAAAATTGTGCAGGCAAAAACCGAAACCGAAATCCATGCGCTGCTCGACGAAATCCGCGATAAATATCAGCATGTACTGGCGCACGGAACGGAAGTAAATTGATTACCTTTAAGCATACGCGCGTCCGCCATCGGACCATTCAACCTGTAAAGCTCCCTCATATGTTTGGCTGCAAATTGAAAAACTGCAATACACTGGCCGCGCTCCTGCTGGCAGTAACAACCATTTTTATTACTGCCTGTCCTGCCGGCAAACGATCCATCACCAATAAAGATAGCGTCACCGGCGACCTGCCTGACAGCGCCCGGTTGATCCATCACCTTGCATATTTAACCACCGATGTAATGGCTGGCAGGGAGGCCGCCACACCTGGCAACCTGCTGGCGCAGCAGTATATCGTGCAGCAGTTTGATTCGCTGCAGCTGAAAAAAACAGGCGATTCCTATCTGCAACCCTTTCCGTTACGGAACGACACCACGCGCCAGGGGAATAATGTTGTGGGCATTATCCGCGGCACACGCTATCCCGATCGCTATATAGTGCTTACCGCCCATTACGATCATCTCGGCATACGCAATGGCAAAATCTATTACGGGGCCGACGACAATGCTTCCGGCACCGCCGCTTTGCTGGCAATGGCGCGGTATTTCAAACAACATCCGCTGGAGCACTCGCTCCTGCTCATCGCTTTTGATGCAGAAGAAAAAGGACTGGTAGGTTCCAGGTACTTTGCAGACAATAGCCCCATCCCGCTTTCACAAATGGTCATGAACATCAACATGGATATGATCAGCCGCAATGACAGGAATGAAATTTTTGCCTGCGGTACGCATCATTATCCATTTCTCAAAAAATATGTTGACACCGTGCAGCAGCTAACGCCGGTAACCATCCGGTTTGGCCACGACGATTCTTCACTGGGTAGCGCTCAGGACTGGACAACCCAATCGGACCATTACGCTTTTCACCAGAAAAAAATTCCTTTCCTGTATTTCGGGGTAGAAGACCATCCGGATTATCATAAGCCCAGCGACACGTTCGACAAGATCAACAAAAGTTTCTACTACCAGGTATGTGCTATGATCACCCGGTTTGTATTAATCATCGATAGAAACGGCGATCGTTTGCATTTGTCACAATGAACAAGCGGCTGTTATTGCCGTATGGCTTTCGTTACGCTGTCACTTAGTGGCGAAACAGCCGGTTCAAAATAGTGCGTCAATACTCCCTTTTCATTCACCAGGTATTTTGTAAAATTCCAGGAAGGCGGCTGATCATTCCAACCGTTTTGGTTCTTGTACGACAGCCATTTGAACACAGGATGTTGCATGGCGTTTTTCACCACAACGGATTTTTTCGCCAGCGGAAAGCTAACGCCATAGTTAACAGTGCAGAATTGCGCAATCTCCGCATCGTTTCCTTTTTCCTGCTCGTTGAAATCATTAGCCGGAAATCCAATAACCACCAGTTCATCGTTGAACATTTCATGCAGCCGCTGCAATTCAGCATACTGCGCTGTATAACCGCAGTCGCTGGCTGTATTCACCAGTAACAACTTTTTTCCTGCAAAATGCTGCAGCAACACCGCTTGACCGGTATTGAATTCAACCGGGAGATCATAAATAGATTGAAGGGGTGCAACCATCTGTTTATTTACTGCCACCAGCTCTTTCTTTTTCAGGCGAGACACCCACATTGTTAACGGGTAAATCGCTTTCAACAGTTGTCGTTTCATATCATTATTGTAAGCGCAGCTTTATAATACACTTTATCTGACCAGCCATTTAAACAATTTCAGCTTCCCTTTAAAGGGAGGATATTTTATAGCGGGATCAAACCAGGTGGGCGATTTCATAATGCCTTTGCGGTGGCTGAACAATTCAAAGCTGTACCGCCCGTGATACTGTCCCATGCCGCTATTGCCCCGGCCGCCAAATGGCAAATGCTGGTTGGTAAAATGCCAGCTGCAATTATTTACACAGCCTCCACCAAAAGGTACCGATTCCAGCCAGGCCTTTTCTATTGCTGCACTGGATGTATATACGTAAAACGCCAGCGGATTGGGATTTTGACGAACAATTTCCTTTGCTTCTTCCATGGAATTAAATGAAAGCACCGGCAATATAGGGCCAAAAATTTCTTCTTTCATTACCGGCGAATCGGGTGAAACGTTTTCCAGTATGGTTGGCTCAATGTATAGCTTTTGCGCATCGTAACGGCCACCAAAGGTTACATGGCCCTGGTTGAGGTAACCCACCAGTCGCGTGAATTGTTTTTCATTAATGATCTTGCCATAATGATAGTCAGACGAAGGGTCCTTTGTGTAGAACGAAACGATGGCTTTGATGATTTCCTGCACCAGTTGTTCCTTTTTCGATGCATGTACCAGCACATAATCGGGCGCCACACACATCTGGCCGGCATTGGAAAATTTGGTAACGGCGATGCGCCGGGCAGCCACGCGTATATTGGCATCGGCTTCCACAACGGCAGGGCTTTTGCCGCCCAGCTCAAGCGTTACAGGCACCAGTTGTTCCGCCGCCATCCGGTATATGTTGCGACCGGTGTTGATACCTCCGGTATAAAACACATGATCAAAGCGAAAATGGTTCATCATGGCGGGCACAACTTCCGCGCCATCGCCTTCTGCATACAGCACATACTGCTCAGGAAAAATTTCCTGTATCAGCTTGCGCATGGCAGCAGCGGTGGCCGGCGCCAGTTCGCTGGGCTTCAGCACGGCACAATTGCCGGCTGCTATGGCGCCGATTAAAGGCGCCAACAACAATTGCAACGGATAATTCCAGGGAGCAATGATCAGTACTACGCCCAATGGTTCATACAGCACATAACTGGAAGATGGGAAATTCACCAGGTTGGTAGACACCTTTTCGGGCGCCATCCAGGTACGTAATGATTTCAATGCATGGTCTAACGCCGTCATCAGAAACCCTGCTTCCGTTACCCATACTTCTTCGGGATTTTTATTCAGGTCGGTATACAATGCGTCGTACAGCAATTGTTCATGCTTTTGCAATGCTGCTTTCAATAACTTCAGTTGTTGCTTCCGGAAGGCATATGGCCGGGTAGCGCCACTATCAAAAAATCTTTTCATCTCGGCCAGTTTTTCCGGCAAATGCGTTTGGCTCATATGTTACAGGTATCTGGTAAAGGCGTCGAAGCGCTTTCAACAAGTTACGCATTTTAATGTTGCGGAATAGGGTGCCTGATTGCTGACCAGTGTTCACCTGCTTACGGGTCAGATCATTCAGGCAGTATAAAAGCGGGTGTGGCAAGAACCCACCTGGCGCCCTTTGCGGCCGGGGCAAACTGGCAGGAGAGCATGCGGGTATTTAATGATTAATAAAGATTCAACGGAAGCACGTAAACCATTTTTGTTAATAGCTCCTGCATAGCAAGCTATGCAGGAGCACGGAAAATTACCCTTTACGTGGCTTGGTAAAAACAAATTGCACATCATGAAAAACACCAACATTCCGGGTAATTCGTTTCAGGATTTCAGAGGCGGGCGCAAAGGCAGTTATGCTGCCCGCCCGCTTCTGAACCTGCGCCTTTCTTTTTTCATCCTTTTCTTTCTTCTTTTGTGCATCAAATGAGCAGCTTCTACCAGCAGCTCCAGTTTTTCGTACACAAAGATGAGGTTGCTGCGTGCAAAGCCGCTGTTGTAAACACCGGATTCGCCGCTGAGTGCCGCCACCAACCAATCCCATAAAATTTCCCGCATGTCCTGCAGGTGAAAGCAACTGAAAAAATCATCCAGCACGCTCTCGGGATGTTGTCTTTCCTCATCATTCAACCGGAGTGGCTGACAATGCCACTCAGGGTTCCTGTTCAGGGTGCGCATAAGTACTGCTTTTTAATGGTGAATAATGGTTTCTTCAGATCTGGCAAACCATATTTCATCCAAGCCGTTTATCACCCCGCAGGCGATGGGCCGGAAAGCCAAATCAATTGTTTAATCTAACCGAATCAGGTGGTGAAAACGATTGTTTACAGATTGCCGGCGAAAACATATTTCAGTCAGTATTGAGGGGAGATTTGGTACCGGTCAGAGAGCTGTAACGTTTATCACTAACCTATTTTTTATGTTTTTCGTGTATATTTAACCGCAAGTTATTGCAACGCGATTGGAATTCCAAAATCAAAAAGAAAATTTTTTATTCACACAATTCAGTACGCCATGAACTACTTCCCGAAGAATCTGAGATACCTCCGGCAAAAACGTGGACTCAACCAGGCCGACATGCACCAGCATGTAAACATCACACGCACCACATGGTCGAATTATGAAATCGGTTTTACCAATCCGAAAATCAATGAGCTGATCAATATTTCCAAGTTTTTTGGAGTTTCACTCGACGACCTGATCCTTACAGATCTCGAACTGGAAGATCCGCTGCCGCAGAAAAAAAGAAGAAAACCCAAACCTTATCCGTTAGGACAAACCATTACCATAGTTGCCGAACCGGCAGTGAGTTACCTGCTACAGGAATTCAACAAACTAAAAGCGGAGGTAAACAGCATGAAAGAAAAACAAAAATAACAACCGCATGAAAAATCATTCACCAGTGTGCACCGGATACTATGAATGACAATATTCAACTAATTTCGCCGTAAGGCGCCTTATTATAAATCCGGTTCAACATGACAGATGACCATTTCATGCAACATGCATTGCGCGAAGCCAACAAAGCATTTGAAGAAGGAGAAGTACCTGTTGGCGCAGTTGTGGTAATTAATGAAAAGATCATTGCGCGCGGGCACAACCAGGTGGAGCGGCTCAACGACCCTACGGCGCATGCAGAAATGATTGCGCTCACTTCTGCCTTTAATTATCTCGGCAGCAAATACCTGCCCGATGCTGTTTTGTATGTTACCGTTGAACCCTGTCTCATGTGCGCCGGTGCTTTGTACTGGAGCAAGATAGGCAGAATAGTGTGGGGCGCTGATGATGAAAAAAATGGCCACAAGCGGATTACTGAACCGCACTGGCCTTTTCATCCCAAAACAGAAGTAACCAAAGGAATTTTAAAGGAAGAATGCGCTGAACTCATGAAACGCTTCTTTCGCGAAAAACGCTGATGCAGCAAAAAAGAAGGCAGCAATACATGTACTGCTGCCTTCCTGCTGTTTGGTTGTTTCTTTTACTGGTCCCACCAAAGTCTTTGCAACACACCACTCACCTCCGGCACATTGGCGCCATTGCGGCTGGTTTCCACACTGGGATACACCAGGCGGCGGATGAAATCGTTTGTTACCGCGTTCATGGGTAAATCGAAATCCTTGTACTGGTAATCGTAGCGGCGTGCATCATTCCAGGTTTCAGGGCTCAGGAATAATGCTTTGTATTTTTCTTTAAAAATATGATCAAGGGTTAAGTTGTCCTCGCCCACCGAAACGCTGGCATCGTCAATATAATCATCTCTGTCGGCCGGCGCTACACCGATCTTGTCCATGTTAGCCCTGATGGCCTCCAGGTATGCAGCATATGCCCCAATATTATCATTGTCGCGCAGCCTGGCTTCGGCTTCAATGAATTTCAATTCTTCGTAGGTAATGATGTACAGCGGTGAATTGGGACTGGAATAATAGCCGGTAAGGTTGATATAACATTCTTCGAAACTTACACCAGACCCCGAGCGTCCCTTGCCGTTAGGTGTGCCGCGGTAATCGCCAAACTTGGTGGTGTCTGTCATAAAAGGCAAGCGCGGGTCTTCTATGCCATAGGTAGTGCCGTCCATGGCATCGATAAACTGCTCCGACAGCCAGCCGTCCAGCAAAAGGTCGAGGTTATTCTCGGCCACCTGGTTCCAGGGATTACGGATGTCAAAGGTGGTGATGTACGCATCATCGGCAGTGGAAGCATAGGCGGCAGTCAGCTCATCCAATATAGCGGTTACATTGTATTGCGGTGTTTTGCTCAGCAGGTTGAGCAGCCTTGCGCGCAACGCATGCGCTGTTTTGATCCAGGCTGCTGAATTTCCCTGGTGAATAAGATCAGGGTTATTGCCGCCTGTAGTGGGTATGGTAATGGTAGAACCGCTCTGGTTCAGTAAGGTAATGCCGTCTGACAACAGGGTAAGGCAAGTTTGAAAAATGTCCTGGGCCTTGTCGTAAGCCGGGGTTAGCGTTTCCCCAGCAAATGCCTGTGTGTAGGGCGCATCTCCCCAAAGCATATGTACGAGCGACAGATCCATGGCCATCAGGATTTTTGCAACGCCCATATATTGGGTAGCCCCTGCTTCTTCTGCCATTGTAAACAAGTCGTAGGCATCGGTCATATTATCGTACAGGGCACTCCACGTGCCACTGGCATCGATGTCGTCGTACGTGTCTGTGGGAGATGCTGCGTTGGAAGAAGCCAGGTATTGAACATAATAGCTGGTCATTCCCGTGGACACGCGGTACACATTGAGCGCAGCGTTTTGGGTAACCCTGGTAAGCAGTCCATTTATGGTAGGTTTTGTTGGTTGATTGGGATTGGTATTTACATCGAGATATTTCTTACACGATGCAAAAACGGTTATCAGCAACAAAAGCCATATATATCGAAAAGTCCTTTTCATGTTTTCCTCTTTTAAAAGTTAATGTTTACGCTAAGCAGGAACGAACGCACTGCCGGATAAGTAAAGCCGGTAAAGCCGTCTGCATTGCTGGCAGCGTTCATACTACTGGTTTCCGGATCATATCCCCTGTAATCAGTAAACAGGAGGAGATTATTCCCGGTAAACGTTACAGTAGCTCCCTGGACAGGCAGGCTTTTGAATACCGAACGGGGTACATTATAACTCAGGCTCAGGTTACGCAGCCTTACCCACGAAGCATCTTCCACAAAATTTTCCGATACGGTACGGTGAACATTGCGGTAAAAACCTTGCCCGTAATCACGCGGGTCGCCGGCTGTTTTGCCCTGGCCCAGGTATACCACCTGTGTGTTGGGTGTGCCATCGGGCAACACGCCGTCGAACACGATGCTCTCTGTTCTGTTTTCGGTATACTTGGCAATACCAAAGGCGCTCATAAAGTTGTCGAGCTGATTATAGCGATCGAGACCCTGCTGGGTTTCCCACATAAAGGAAAGCGTAAAGTTTTTATAGGTAAACGTATTCGTAATACCGCCAATCCAGTCGGGCTGGCTGTTGCCCAGGATACGTTGTGTTCCGTCACGTACCGGGAATCCTGCATTGCTGCCGGAAGTGCCAATTACCAGCGGCAGGCTGCGGTCTACTGTTACCTTATCGTCTTCCTTGGAGCCATAATACCGTAAATAGGAAGAACCATAAATATTACCTACAGCATAGCCCGGTACATATTTCATAGTAACGGTAGCGCCGCTATAACCGAAGTGGGAACCAACCACGATTTCAGTAAGCCCTTCACGAATCTTCAACACCTTGTTTCGGTTACGGGTAAAGTTGATGGATGCCTCCCAACGGAAGTTTTTGGTTTCCACCGGGGTACCGGTCAATACCAGTTCAATACCCTTGTTTTCTATTTCACCGGCATTCAGAATATAGCTGGTAAAGCCGGTAGTGGGCGAAAGGCTCGCCGGGATAATAAGTTCCCGGCTATTCAATTTATACCAGCTGAAGTCGAGGCCGAGACGGTTGTTGAGCAAACGCAATTCTGTGCCGGCTTCAATGGTGGCCGTACGTTCCGGCTCCAATGTTGGATCGCCTTTGGTGTCGCTACGGCTCCACGCTACCTGGCCGGTGGAGGTAATCACGCTTGAACTGTAATAGGTATTGATCTCATATGGATCGGTGTCTTTACCGATTTCTGCATACGATACCCGCACTTTACCAAAGTTGAGCCACGACGGCATCTGGAAATGATCTGAAAACACGTACGATAAGCTGACAGAGGGATAGAAGAATGAATTGTTTCCTTCGGCCAGGGTGGAAGTCCATTCATTACGACCGGTAACGTTCAGGAACAGGAAATCATCCCAGCTCAATAACAGGTCGCCATAGGCGCTCACGATACGGTAAAGCGACTCAAACTGTGTGGTGCTGCGCACTTTTGCATTGTTCAGTGTCAGCAGGTCCGGAATATCCAGTTCCTTGCCGCTTGCAGTAAGGCTTGAGAATTTTTTGTCACGCACTTCATTGCCCACACGCAGTAGAGTGCTGAATTTACTGGTCCAGTCTTTTTTGAAGCTGGCCATGATGTTGGAGTTCAGGATGCGGTTGTTGATGCGATATTCATCAACAAAACCGTTTTCATTGTCTTCATATTGAATTTCGTCTACCAAACCTTTGGGTCCGGGACCAGTATGGCGACGGAAATCTGCATAATAGTCCAAACCGAGTTTATAATCAATATCCAGCCAGTTAAAGGGTGAAAAGGTTACCGCTACATTTCCGATGATGCGATTAACATCATCTTTAAACCGGTTGGTAAAAGTGCCGTATACGGGGTTATTGTTTCCATACGACTTCATGGTGCCGTCGGGCTTGATGAAGTCCATTACATCCCACCGCGGCGACCAATACGCAAGACTTTCATTGTAACGATCTGCATTCACCCGATAACCGCCGGAATTGATGAAATACAATCCCGGGTTCACTTTCAGCATCTTGCCGAATTTAAACTGTCCACCCAGTCGTGCCGAAATGTTTTTATAATCGGAATTCGGTATTACACCATTTTGTTTAAAATAGGAGAAGGAAGAAGTAAGCAGTGCGTTTTCAGTTCCGCCGCTCATATTGATGCTGCTGCGGAACTGGTTGCCCTGTTTGTATCCCTGGGCAAAATGATTATAGATGCCATTCGGATGCGTGGGATCGATGGCTTTCGCTTCCTGCCAGGTGGGTCCCCAACTGGGCCAGAAACTTGCCGGGTCATATTCAGGTACGCCATCGGCGTTCACATAACCCTGCGTAAATTTTGTTTGTACTTCAGGGAATTTGTTTACCTCATCAATACCATAGGTTGCAGTTGCATTCACGCGCATCTTGCCTACGCGCGCCGATTTGGTGGTAATGATCACCACCCCGTTTGAACCGGCCTGCCCGTATAAGGCAGTGGCAGCGCCACCCTTCAACACCGAAATGGTTTCAATATCATCCGGGTTGATATCAGCAGCGCGATTCGTCATACCGCGCAACTCGCCTGCAGGGCTGACGGTAGTAGTGCTGTTATCGATCAATATCCCGTCTATTACAAATAGAGGCTGGTTATCTTTAGAAGGGTCGAGCGATTTAATACCACGAATAATAATACGGCTGCCCTGGCCCGGCGCGCCGCCACCACTGTTGATCTGTACGCCGGCCACTTTACCGCGCAGCGCATTTACAATGTTGGTCTGGCGGCTGGCCACCAGTTCGTCGGCCTTGATTTCCTGGGAAGAATACCCCAATGATTTCTTTTCTCTTCGAATACCCAGTGCCGTTACTACCACTTCATTGAGATTGCTGCTATCTTCCTTCAACTGCAGCTCCAGGAACAGCTCTTCATTGTCTTTTACGGTGATATTTCTTGCCAGAGTAGCATATCCCACGGCAGAAACTTCCAGGCGGTAATTGCCTGCAGGCACATCTGTAATAACAAATGCCCCTTCGGCATCGGCGGCGGTACCTTTATTGGTCCCTGCCAGCACCACTGATGCATTGGCAAGGGGGGTACCGGCTTCGTTGGTGATCCTGCCCCGCACACTGCCTGCAAATACTCTTTCCGGGGTGGATAGGGTGTTGGCAGGTTCATCCACAGCCACTGCTATTTTCACCTTCTTGATAATGATATTGCTGTTTACCACCTCATACTTCAGGTCGGTATGGCGAAGGAGTTCGTCCAGCAACTTATTGAGGGCTATATTGTTGGCCTGGTAACTAATGTTTTCATACCGGGCAACATCGTTGGTCTTATACGTAAACGGCAGTTTTGCCAGCGATTCAATTTTTCGTAAGGCATGTTTAAGGGTGGCGTTCTTCAGATCAATAGACACATAGATTTTGTTCAGATCCTGTCCATCACTGGTGCCCGCCATCAATAAACCGCTGATGGTCAGCAGGAATGCCAATAAGGAGGCTCTCATAATCAGTGCTTTGGTTTTAAGCAACCTGCCTGCAAAACCGGCCGGCCGCTTGTGGTTGAAGCCATGCATGGCCCTGCATGGCGTCATTACATACAAATTCATAGCTTTGATTTGTTTTAAGTAATTCTTTGAAGAGGATTTTATTTAAAACACGCCAACCGCTTCAGGTCGCAACTGAGGCGGTTTTTTTGTTTGCTTCAGGTTGGTGCTGCTGTAACTGTCATAAGCATAATTCGTTTTGGTTTTAGAGTTGTAATCAATTATTCAATGATATACTGACCGTTGACTTGCGTAAACCGGGTATCGGTGAGTTCACACAGCACCTGTAATACAAATTCAACACCAGTTTCACGCCGGAAAGAAGTAGTCACCCGCTGTACGCCCAATGATGGGTTCACCACGCGGATGTTTACATCGTACACCCGTTGCAGGTCTGCCAGTATATCGGCCATCATTTCATCGTCATACACCAGGTATCCCTGCTGCCAGGCAGCTGCTTCATTGGCCGTTGACTTCTTTTCCACAGTTTTATTTTCCGTGTTGCTGACTTTCACCTGTTGTCCTTTGGTAAGCAGGACCACTTCTTCATTGTCGTAATTCACTTTCACTTTGCCGCGTTTAACGGAAACAATTACATCTTTCCGGTCGGGGTAGGCCTTTATATTAAATGCGGTGCCCAGTACAGTGGTAGTTATTTTTCCTGTATGGACGATAAAAGGGATTTTGTCTGCATGCTTTACATCGAAATATGCTTCGCCCGACAGGTATACTACACGGCTGTTGCTGTCGAACTGCTGCGGAAACTCGAGTGAACTGGCCACATTGAGCCAAACCTGTGTACTGTCTGGCAGCAGCAGGTATTTATTTTCCGATCGTTCTGTACTTTTTTTCGTGTGTGGAATTTGTTGCGCCAGAGTACCCGGATTTGCGCGCTCAACAGCATGCGTGTTCCACCACACATATCCTCCTGCTACCAGCACTACCATGGCTGCCATGGCAAATGCCAGGATGCGTTTGCTTTTACGCGGACGCGGCGATGCTGCCGGTTCAGGCAATGCCGCAGGCGGTACCACCAGGTTGCCTGCTTCATCAACATATGAATCGGAGGAAGCTGCCTCCCGGCCCGATTGCTCGTACACTTTCCGGATCAGCGCACGGAGTTGTTCGTCGTGCCCCGACTGATTCACGTAAGCGAGAAATTCTTCGAATTCCTTCCTCGTACAGGTGTTATCCAGGTATTTTTGAAACAAGTATTGAATGCGTTCGTCCATATGGCTGGTATCTACTACCAGTTAATGACGAAACAGCAAGCGGATGTTCCTATCCCGTTAAAAATTTTTTTTCAGAAAAAAATCCGGGCGGCCTGCAACAACACTCTGCGGATAGATTGCATTGCGGTAGACAACTGGTTTTTTACGGTATGGCGGGAAATGCTTAATTCATCTGCAATCTGCTGATAATCCAGTCCCTGTTCGCGGTTAAGCTGGTAAATAAGCCTGCGCCGAGGCGGCAATTGTTCTATGGCAAACTGAACGATGTGATGGTATTCATTGGTTTCGATCACCTGCTCCGTGTCGTGCGTATTTTTTGGCAGATTGTTCCACACCCTCTCTTTCAGTCGTTTGTCGGCAGCGGCCTTACGCAAAAAATCTATCACTCTATTTTCTGTAATACGATACAACCAGGCTTCCATATTGTCGATGGCATGCATGGAATCACGATGTTCCCACAGTTTTACAAATACATCCTGGATAATGTCGCGCGCAAACAAATCTGACTTTGTCAATCGCAATGCCAATGTGTACAACCGGTATTCATAGGTCCTGAATATCGTTGCAAATGCCAGTTCAAGCGGTTGGTCGCAATGCAAACTATGAACAGGTTGAACAGACTTTTGCATAGTATATGGCTACAGTTGGTTTTGGTTGCTTTTTAAAGTTAGACAAAAAACCGGAATAACGATGCGCACATGTAACATCAATGTTGGTCAGAGAAAAGGAAATTGAACGAAAATGCAGTGCCGGCCGCGCAAAAAACCGCATATGGGTGGCAGTATTTCATACTGCAAGTGAGGGACGGGCTGCATGGCACCATAGCCGGTGGTATGGCCTTTGCAGGCGCTAAGGGCTGGTGTATATACGGTAAGTTTGGGCGGCAACGGGATGTTGTTTAGGAAATGAACCCAATCGCTTGTACATTTGTTGATACTCTGACCAAAAGCTTAATTATGAGTTTATGCAACACCAGGCTGCCCTGACAGTTCTGCGTGTATTCAGTCGATTTCAAATAGTGTTAAACAAATAAAATTGATAGCTATGGCATTTACATTACCTGCACTTCCTTACGCTCATGATGCATTGGAACCGCATATTGACACTACTACGATGCAGATTCACCACGGAAAACACCACCAGGCCTATGTTGATAATTTAAATAAGGCAATTGCCGGTACTCCTCATGAAAACAAATCGCTGGAAGAACTGGTCCGCAACGCCGGCGCCATCAGTCCTGCAGTACGCAACAATGGCGGCGGACACTGGAACCATACTTTCTTCTGGGAAAGCCTCTCCCCCAAAGGTGGCGGCAAACCCTCCGGCGCACTCGCAAGCGTTATTGATTCTACTTTCGGGTCATTCGATGCCTTTAAAGAAAAATTCAACAATGCCGGCATGACGCGCTTTGGCAGCGGCTGGGCATGGCTGATTGTGAAAGACGGCAAACTGGAAATCACCTCCACTCCCAACCAGGACAACCCGCTGATGGATGTGGCTGAAGTAAAAGGTTTGCCGTTGTTGGGTGTAGACGTTTGGGAACATGCCTACTATCTCAAATATCAGAACCGTCGTGCCGAATATCTCAATGCATTCTGGAATGTAATTGACTGGAATAAAGTAGCAGCACGTTACGAAGCAGCAGCAAAGTAATGAGCTGATTGGCTGATGTGCTAATGATGGGATGCAATACCATGCAGTATTGGCCCTTCATTAGCACTTTTTTTGCAGTTATTCTATTACATGTAAGCAGTAATACCAGCAGCCGCATAGCCAATATATATCCGCCAGCACATTTGCTATTCATCACATTCCCTTCGCATTTTCAAATTTTCCCATTATTTTGCCGGTATATCCAATCATACAAACCCGATTTCGCATGAAACGAAACCCAATTCTTGTAGTATTTGCCTTCATCTTTTTTGCCGCAGCCTGCTCGTCCGGTGAAAAAGCAGGAGGAAGAAAAGTGGTAGTATTTTCAAGTGGTAAAATGCAACAGGACAGCAAGGACCAAACTACCATTACTCTTGATCCCGGTAACCGGCATGAAGAACTTGAGATTAGTTTAACAGCAGATCAAAAAACTGTTACAGTTAAATCACCTTCCGGCGATAAAACTTACGAGGTAACAGAAGATGGCGTTTACCTGCTCAACCTCAAGTCGGATACGCTGATAGGCAGCGCCGTTAATTTTGGCGAAACGCAACGTACCGCCATCAACGCAGAAGAACTGGAACATTTGATTGACAGTACGCAAAAACTGTTGAGGGGCGAAAACGCCAGTGATGAGCAGAAAACATTCTTCCTTCCCCCCCATTCAATCAAGAAAATCACTACCAACGTTAAAGCACAACTGCTCAGCCCATACAAGAACATTCCCTACGAAGTAACGACCGATGAAAAAGGCAATGCGCCCGAGATGTACAAGTTCTTTACCAATAAACAAAAGAGAGAAGCGCTGAAGGAATTGATTGACAGGCTGAGTAGTTAATGAGCTGATCAGAACGTACAGTTCCAATAAATGCATGAGCCTCTCATCGAGGCTCTTTTTTATTTCAGTAACAAACTTTTATTTGAAACATTCACAATAGCACTGCGGCCTGCCCACTACTCACGGCACAGGATCATAGCCATGCCCGCCCCAGGGATGACAGCGACTGAGCCGCCTGATGGTTAGCCACAGCCCTTTCCACACACCATGTTTCCTGAGCGCCTCAATGGCGTATTGGGAGCAGGAAGGCGTAAACCGGCACTTGGGTCCCAGCACCGGCGAGATGACCCATTGATACAATTTGATCAATGCTATAAAAGGCAGACTAAGTATCTGCGCTATGCGCTTCATGTACTTGCTTTTGCAGTTTTCTTAAAATTACGCCCATCTTTTCATGCAGCGTGCGGTATGATGGCATTTCACGTCCTGTATAGATAAAAAAAACGGCCAGTTGAATTTGTTTGGCTGCCAACAGGTCGCGGAGCCCATTTTTCTGCAGCCGGTAAGCTTCCCGCATCATCCGTTTGATCCGGTTGCGGTCAACAGCTTTTTTGAAACTGCGGCTGCTGGCGCTGAAACCCGCCTGCAGCGGGGCGTCCAGTGTTTGGGTAAAAAATTTGTACGATGCGCGCAGCGGCGGTATGTGAATGCCTTTTCTTTCACTGAACAACTGTTCAATAATCTTGCGGCGTTTCAGCCTTTCATTTTTTGTAAGCGTATACCGTGCTGCCATCAGTTTCAAAAATAAAATAGCTCCGCGGAAATCCCGGAGCTATACAAATATTTCAGCGTGTCCGTTCCCTTGCGGGCCAGGCGTTTACTTCAGTTTTCTTTCATCAGAAACAGTCAGCTTCTTACGACCTTTCCTGCGACGGCTGGCCAATACCTTACGGCCATTCGCTGTTTCCATACGCTTGCGGAAACCGTGTACGGTTTTGCGGCGGCGGCGATGCGGTTGAAAAGTGCGTTTCATATTCTTTCTCGTTTATCATTTTTTTCCCGCCGCTGGCGGGACTGTTTGAAATATGGCGCCGGATTCCTTTGGGAAAACAGGCCAGGTTTCGGTTTTCGCAGACGGGCCACCATACCCGTCGGGATGAAAGGACGGCAAAGGTAGGACAAATCGGGAAATAATGAAGAAAGAACAAGGATTTTTGAAGAGAGCAGGGCTCCCCGCCATTCAAACACTCCCTTCCAGCTCCAAATGCCTGGAGCTTACCTGTGTACCAAAGAAAGTACTTGCATGATTATCAAAATCTTCCGGCGAATCGGTGGTATAAAAATCCCTTAACCCGCCCCTTGAGCACCGCTGTTCCATTTCCGGGTGCCGCCGCAGGTAATCTTCCAGGCTCCTTGCCACAATGTCGCCCTGCGAAAGCACCGTGATGCCTGCCGGCAGAAATTGTTCAATTTTTTTCCGCAACAACGGGTAATGGGTACAGGCCAGCAGCAGGGTATCTATTCCTTTATCCTGCGCCAATATGCCGTTAATGTGCTTTTTTACGAAGTAATCGGCCCCGGGCTGATCGTATTCATTGTTTTCTACAATGGGCACCCACATGGGGCAGGCTTCCTGGTACACGGTCACTTCGGGAAAGAACTTTTTGATTTCAATGGGATAGGATTCAGACAGCACCGTGCCGGTGGTGGCCAGTATACCGATCTTTTTGGTGCGGGTATACTGCCCGATTACTTCTGTAGTAGGTCGCAATACGCCCAGCACCCTGTTGGCGCCGCCCTGGCCCGACTCCATTTTGGGTAGATCATTTTGCTGAATCGTACGCAGGGCTTTGGCGGAAGCCGTATTGCAGGCCAGGATAACCAGTGGACATCCCTGCCGGAAAAACCAGTCCACGCACTGTAAGGTGTAGCGGTACACGGTATCAAAAGAACGATTGCCATAGGGCGCCCGGGCATTGTCGCCCAGATACAGGTAATCGTATTGGGGCAAGCGTGCAATGATGTCTTTCATAACCGTGAGCCCGCCGTAACCGGAATCAAATATGCCAATGGGGTGGTAGTTCATAGCCTATATAAACAGAGCCGCCCCTGGATGGAACGGCTCCTTGCTTTCAATTCATTTATGCTACAGCTTTATTGTTTCTTCGGGGCAGCAGTGGGAGAATTGTTGCCGGCAGTGGGGCGGTTGGGCAACTTGATGTTGAGCTTCTTGGCCACCAGCTCCAGGATATCATCCCCGGGAGGAGCTACCAGCAAGGCTTCTTTTTCAAAAATGTAAGTGTAACCATTTTCCTTGGCAACAGCCTGCACAGCTTCGTATGCCTTCCTGTTGATGGGGGCAATCAGCTCCTGCTGCTTTTGCTGCAATTGCTGTTGAATGCGCTCTTCTTCACCACCCAGGTCCTGGCCCATCTTAGTCAGCTCCTGTCTTTTAACCGTTTTCTGCGCTTCGGTAAGGGAAACAGAGTCTTTATTGAATTTTTCTATCGCAGCATAAAAAGCATTCTGCTTTTCGGTGGCGCTTTGAATCAACGCATTGCGAAAGTCTGTCAATAGAGAGTCAGCTCTTCTTGTTTCCGGCATGATGCTAACCAGTTCCTGAGAACTGATGTAACCAATCTTCACCTGTGCATATGCTTCACCAGCTACCAAAAGGCCCAGGGCAAACAATGATACTGTAAATAACTTTTTCATCTGTCAAATATTTGTTTTTAGAAGGTCAGACCCGGTAACCATTGTTGCACCGGGTACATTGAAACCATGCATGTTTATGATTGATTTCAATGCTTGCTTGTCCACGCCACCTGCATTGTTGTTTTTCGCCGGTGGATTGATTAATTGGTTTAAGTTGAAAAATCAGTTCTATAAGTTGTTCACCCCGGAAATCTTTCACGTTTATTTAACACCAAGGTCCCTGAGTATATCCTCGCTCCGATCCAGTTTGGGGTCGGCAAAGATAACGGTTATTCCTTCACTTTTATCCAAAATAAAGTCATATTGCCGGTTTACCGCAAGCTTCTGAATGGCATTGTATACCTTGTCCTGTATGGGTTTCACCAGCTCCTGCCGCTTCTTGAAAAGGTCTCCTTCAAATCCGAAACGTTTACGTTGCAGGTCGCGCACTTCTTTTTCCCGCACAAATAATTCATCTTCTCTTTTTTTCCGCAATTCCTCGCTCAGCATTACCTGCTCTGCCTCATAGTTGCGGTACATCTGGTCCAGGGCGGCCTGTTTTTCGTCAATTTCCTTTTGCCATTGCAGGCTGATCTGGTCCAATGCTTTTTGCGCCTCCTTGTATTCCGGCATTTTTTCAAGGATATAACGCGTATCAACAATGGCGTAACGTTGCGCTTTTGCCTCGCTGAGGCCGGGAACCAGCGCAGTAAGCACCATCAGCGCAACAGATAAGGACAGTATCTTTTTCATCTGTATGAATTTTAATTAATAAGCGTTACAAGCAATCCAACCCCGGTACAATGACCATTGCCGGGAATAGTATCAAATCAACATCTCCGAAACCATAGCTCCGCCTGTACGATTCAATTTGATTTTTCCCTGGAACTTGCTATTGGCCATTGGTGATTTTACCGCGGGTTAGCATCACTTGAAATATACGCATTATTCGGGTTCAAATCCAAGCATAAAGGTAAAGCGGGCAGCATCGCGTAGTTTACCACCAGGTTGCAGGCGGTCAAAGCCAACGCCATAATCAAATCCAAGCAAACCAAACATGGGCAGGAAGAAACGCATACCAACCCCCGCACTTCTGCGCAGGCGGAACGGATTGTAGTCTTTGTACGTGTACCATCCGTTGGCTGCTTCAAACCATACCATGCCATAAATGGTGCTGCTGGGATTGGTAGTAAATGGATACCTCAGTTCCAGCGTATACTTGTTGAATATGGTAAAGAACTGGCTTGCGTTCTGCTGATCGGGGTTGATCTTGGGATCGGAGTTTTCATACACAGGATAACCGCGGTGTGCAATGATGTCGTAACCCAATACAAAATTACCATTGGCCAGACCGGCATCACCCACCTGGAACCGCTCAAAGGGCGAGAAGTCGAGGTTCCTGTTATAGCGGCCCATAAAGCCGTATTTGGCAGCCGCCCTCAACACAAACCGCTTATTATCGCCAATAGGTCTGCCGATAGGAATGAACCATTCGGCATTGAACCGCCATTTATGGAATTCGGGCAAACGGTATACATCTTCATTGGTTGAATGCTTCCTGAACAACGAATAAGGCGGCGTGAACTGCGCGCTCAGCAAAAAGTTGCTACCCTGCGTGGGGAACATGGGCATGGGCCCCGACGAGTTGCGGGAGAGCGTGAATTTCAGGCTCAGGTTGTTGGAAGTACCATCGCTGATGCCGGCAAAAATGTATGGATACTTCTGCAGTTTGTATTGCGTAAAGTTCAGGGCATAGATCAGCGTAAAGAAATTGTCGGGCCAGTTCAGTTGCTTACCCAACGCAACGGTTACCCCAAAGTTCTTCAACGAACTGGTATCGCTGAATATGTAACGGTTGGTGGAATAGTCATAACCGCCCTGGCGGAACATACTCTTGTACAGGCTTACCGTGAGCGAATTTCTTTTCTTGCCGCCCAGCCAGGGTTCCGTAAACGAAAAGTTGTACGACTGGTAGGCACGGCCATTCGATTGCACACGCAAACTCAGCTTCTGCCCGTCACCTGTAGGAAGCGGGTCCCAGGCCTTTTTGTTGAAAATATTTTTGATGGAGAAGTTATTGAACGAAACGCCCAGCGTACCGGTAAGACCAATACCGCCACCCCAGCCGGCACTCAATTCCAACTGGTCCGATGAACGTTCTTCCACACCATAATGAATATCCACCGTACCTTCTTCCGGGTTGGGCACCGGGTTGATGCTGATGGTTTCCTGGTTGAAAAAGTTCAGCTGAGCAATTTCACGTTGCGAACGGATGAGATCGGTGCGGCTGAACTTCTCGCCGGGAATGGTATGCAGTTCCCGACGGATCACATGCTCTTTTGTTTTTTCATTACCGGAAATGGTAATGTTCTTGATAGTGGCCTGCGGTCCTTCGATGATGCGTATTTCAAAATCAATTGTATCGTTGTATACGGCAGTTTCCACCGGGTCTATGCGGAAAAACAGGTAGCCGTCATCGTAATACAATCCGCTGATGTCTCCGCCCTCCGGCGACATGGATTTACCCAGCCGCTTATTAAGAATGTCAAGATTATAAATATCACCTTTTTCAATTCCCAGCAAAATATTCAGCACCGAATCGGAATAAACGGTATTGCCTTTCCAGGTGATGTTACCAAAGTAATAACGGCGGCCCTCACTGACTTTGAGGTCTACATTGAGATTGCCCCTGCTGTTGTAATAGGTGGTATCGTCCAGGATGGTGGCATCACGGTAACCAAGCGAGTTATAGTATGCCAGTATTTTTTCCTTATCCTCTGCGTATTTCTTTTCGTTGAATTTGGCAGAGCTGAACAGTTTGAAGCGGAAATAGGGGTCCAGGAATTCCTTTGTTTTGGTGAGCGACAGGAAACCGGCATCGCGGAGGTATTCCCTGAAATTGATCGGATCAACAGGGCCATAGGCCGAGCTATCGCGTTGAGAATACAGGCTGATCCGGGTCATTTCCTTTGTGCCCTTCATCTGTTTCTTTAGCTTCAGGCCCGACACCGTTTCATTGCCATGGAAATTGATATTGGCAACGCGTACCTTGTTTCCTTTATCGATATAAAAATTCAGTATTACGGCATTGGGCAACGAAGGGTCGGGTATTTCTTCGATCCTTACTTTCACATTGTGAAATGCTTTTTCAGCATAATATCTTTTGATGGCATCCACCGCACTGATCCTGGTGTTCTCTGTTACCACGCGCATGCGCACCAGGCCGCTCTTCGTTTTCAACTCATCGGCCTCCGATTTTTTTACGCCTTTGAAGTTGAAGTTCGATAAGGCAGGCCGTTCCGTCAGCGCAATTTCAATCCAGAGATTGGTGCCTTCCAGTTTGGTATAATAGATTTCGATATCGGAGAACAGGTGTTGCGACCACAGTTTGTTGATGGCCTTGCTGAATTCATCGCCACCGGGGATATTCACTTTTGATCCCACGTTCAGCCCTATGATGGAAAGAATGAGTTGCTCATCGTAACGCTGGGTGCCCGTTACTTTGATACCGGCGATGGTATACTCTTTGGGTATCCGCTGATGGGGAAGCGCTTCAAGCTCCGGGTCTATGGAAGTTGGGACAGTATCGCGCTCTTGCCCGAAAGCAGCACTGGCCAGAAAACCGATGAAAACCAATAAAATAAGCCTGGGAGTAAGCGTACGCTGCATTCCGGAACGTTTAAACTGGAGCAAATTAAAGGGATTTATTAAAAGTGTTTGTTAAAGAATGGGTAATTACGTTTTAACAGCCGTTTATGGGGAGTAAGGTTTATCCGTTCACAGATTCCTGTTGTAATTGTTCGCTTGTTTTGCCGAATCTTCTTTCACGACCCTGGTAGTTGATGATGGCCTCATACAGATTTTCCTTCCGGAAATCGGGCCAGCGAACGTCGGTAAAATACAGTTCTGCATAAGCCAGTTGGTATAACAAAAAGTTACTGATACGATATTCGCCGCTTGTCCTGATCATCAGCTCAGGATCGGGAAAGTCGCTGGTGGCAAGGTATTTTTGCAAAACGTCCTGCGTAATAGCCGCCGGATCGAGTTTGCCGGCCTTCACATCTGCGGCTATTTGTTTAACGGCTTCCACCAGTTCCCAGCGGCTGCTGTAACTCAACGCCATGATGAGGTTGAGCCCGGTATTGCGGCTGGTAATTTCCAGTGATTCGTTCAGTTCTTTCCGCGCATATTCGGGCAACATGTTCATATCGCCGATCACATGCAGGCGGATATTATTTTTATTCAGCGTTTCTGTTTCCTTCCGGATCGTTTCTACCAGCAGCTCCATCAGCCCGGTCACTTCAAATGCCGGCCGGTCCCAGTTTTCGGTAGAAAAGGCATAGAGGGTAAGATACCCGATACCCAGTTCTGCGCAACCTGTTACAATATCACGCACACTTTCCACGCCATGGGCATGGCCATACAGGCGGTCATGGCCTTTTTCACGGGCCCAACGGCCATTGCCGTCCATAATGATGGCAATATGCCGGGGCAGGCGGGCTACATCTATTCTATCCTTAAGGCTTGACATTCCTCGATTTTTGAAGGGCACAAAGGTACAATAAAGGCAATAATGTACAAGGAACCGGCAATAATGTATGCAACCGGGCTTCGGGACCGGGGGCGACCCCGATTTTTTGCCGGCTATTTGCCCGGTGTTGTATTTTACAACCAACTTGGCTGAATTCTGCCAGCGTGCAGTTCCGGGCATTAACTGTGTTGAATTTACCGATAACTGTGCAAGCTTTTTCTTTACACGCTTTTCATCAACCACTTGCAGGCATAATTTAGAATTTCGCTTACAGCATTTTCACTGCAGAATTTCTGTTTTAGTGCATACGATGAAAGTTTACACAAAACCACATCGGATGTTCTCGGGAGAAAAGCTGCGCCTGTTAAGAATTGTGAAGGACCACAAACAACAACATGTAGCCAATCAATTGGGCATTACCCAACAAGCCTATTCCAAACTGGAAAAGAAAAAAGCAATAGGAGAACAAACGCTGATCAAGATTTGGAACCGCATGCAATGGACCTATGCCGACATAGAAGCCATTCATCAGCTGTGTGCATCCATTCCCCAGAATAAAAGCGACCGCGACACTACATCAGTTGGCAGTGGGACAACGGTATGAAGTAAGGTTGAATGAAAACGTGATCTCTGCAATGATATACTGGTCACGTTGTTTGGAAAATCCGCGCTGGCGTCCTTCAATGCCAATGATATCCCCGGTTTCATAAGAGCGGTCCTGCAACAGCTGCGCTACAGACGGACTGCCATCGGGCATGGGAGGAAACTTGTCGGCGCCCACATAGGTTTTGCTCACATCATCGAGGTAATCGGTCATGCCAAACCGGTGGGTCAATTCAAAGCCGATATTCATGCGGTCGTTCAGCGCATATTTTACACCTACACCAAAGGGGAAACAAAACGACATGGTGTTGTAAGGCTTGCGGTCAGGATACTCTGCAGTGCCCTGCCCTTCGGTTCCCAGGGGGCGTAAGAAAACTTTGCGTCCTCCCAGATAGGCATAGGGGTCATAACTGAATACACCCACGCCCAGGGTTATGTAAGGTGTAAAATTGTGATAGGGATCAGCAGGAATAAATTTGAAGAAATTGAAATCGCCCTGTAAGCTCAGTTCAAAAATATTCGTATTGAAACTGAGGTTACGCCTACGCATATACTCATTATGGGTGTTGTACACATCAGAATAACCGAGCTGTGTAAAATGAGCTGCTATGCGCAGTGCCGTATAGTTACCGAATTGTTTGCGGAAAAAAGCGCCCACAGCGAGTTTGGGCCGGTTCAGCCTAGCCCTGGTATTGAGATCGCCGAAATAATGAGAGGCGCCGGCAGAAATACCAAATTCTCCTTCCTGTACAATGCTTTCGTACTGGGCCGCAGTTGGTTGTGAAAAAGCTATACCAGCCAGCAGTGACGCTGCCAAAATCGTTTTCTTCATACCCTGATAATAAGTATTGCAATATAGGAATTAAGTGCTGGCTGGTAAACGTTTTGAGCCGCTTTTTTCTTTCCCGTCAAAATGTTAATTCCTTGTATCAAGCCCCCACGAAAGCTTGTTGCGAAGCGTTTGCAGGAAATTATTCTCATTTAATCGTACGAGGCTAAGCGTAAATGATTCTCTTCTAACGGCTAACTGCGTTTTTTTATCTACCAGCTCACGGCGTGAGTCGAGTGCGCAGATGAACTGGTCGCTGCGGCCTTCCACTTCAAAGGAGATTACATTATCGTCGGGCACCACAATGGGCCGCACATTCAGGTTATGCGGAGCAACCGGTGTGATTACAAAACTGGAAGACTCAGGAAAAACGATGGGACCATTGCAGCTCAACGAATAGCCGGTGGAGCCCGTAGGTGTGGCAACAATCAAACCGTCAGCCCAGTATGTATTCAAAAATTCACCATTCAGGTAGGTATGGATCTTGATCATGGGCGAAGTGTCTGTTTTGTGAATGGCAAATTCATTCAGTCCGTACGGCACTTCCCCAAACAGGGCACTGCTGGCATCGAGATGGATCAGCGTTCGTTTGTCAATTACAATGGTACGCTTCACCATTGCCTGCACGGCCATGTGCAATTCCTTACGCCCGATACTGGCCAAAAAACCCAGCCGGCCAAAATTGATTCCCAGCACCGGCACATTGGTGTCTCTTACCAGGGTTACGGTATCCAGCAGGGTACCGTCGCCACCCAGGCTTACCAGAAAATCGATCGATTCCACCAGGTCCTGGGAGTCGTGGAAAACAGAGAGTTTATCGGGAAAGCGGTATGATGATTTGATGATCTCGAAAAACGGAGCGTAGAAAACCGGTTCAATATTTTCCTTCGCAAATTCGTCCAGTAACTGCTGCAATTTGTCGTGCTGTTCGTAATCAATAACCCGGCTGTATATAGCTACCTTCATGTTGAATGTTTTGGGAATGTGCCTGAGCCTGTTAACCAATTTGCCAAAGATGGATCTGTTACTGCAGCCCTTTCATGGGCGCATGAGCCAATTTGGTCAGCAAGCACATTACAAATCGTTCTTAAGATGTAAAAATAGCCCGTTTTGCCCTAATTGGTTGAAGCTGTAGTCGAGGCGTATAATGAAGTCGTAGAAAGTAACAATATCAACCCCCAGGCCTGTGGTGTATAACATGCGGTTTACCAGCGAATTGTCGGTAAAGCTCTTGTTATAGCTATAACCGGCGTCCATAAAAGCACGGGCATAAATGCGGAAGGGTATGCGGTCGTGGGATTTTGATTTGAGATAAGTAGGTATACTGAACCGGAACAATTCCCTGCGGTACGACTGGCGCGACAGAAAGCCCGCCACACCGTCAATGACGTACTCTTCCAGTCCCCTTAAATACATATCCCCGTAACCGAACAGCCGGTGGTTCACAAATGGCTGTTCAAACGGCAACCGGATCACCCCATACCCCTGCCACATGAAATAATTCTTTTTCGATAGTTGCCAGGCGCGTGTTGCTTTGGCATGCAGCTGCCACATGTTCATATCACTGTTGAATCCTCTTTTCAGGAAACCCACTTCACCCATCCAGCCGGTAAGGGGAAAATGTATGTAATCTACCTTGTAATAATTCAGTTGGTACGACAGTTCGGGATACGTAATGCGGGTACGCCCTGAGTTGAAATATTTCGGATTCAGTTCCAGGATGGCAGAATCCACTTCCTGCTGTGTAATGCTCAACCTAACGGCATTGAATGTACGAAGCCCGGGGCGATAGGTATAATCCACGTGCGCGGACCATTGTTTAAATCCTGTTTTCAAAGTGTCTACAAAATGCTGCTGGTTATTCCTGGTTTCGTAGTTCACTTCCTTATTGGACGCATAGGTGAAACCCAGGCGGTATCCGTGTTTCAGCGATCGGTCAACGTAAGGTTGATCGTACTGGAATTGTATCTGTTTTGTATAACCGGTAATCAGCCAGAGCCGCAATTTATCGTTTCTGCCGGTGAAATTGTAATGTGTAAACTTGAACCCGTAGTTCAATCGATCTACACCGTAGCCCTGCTTTGCCCATTCAGCCAGGTTGCGGTCCACGGGTTTCAGGTAGGGAATGGGAAAGATGTACCAACGCTCTTTCACCTGGATCAGCACGTCTACATGGTAGCCGCGAAACGATTTCAATGCAACTACCACCTCATTGAACAAGCCGGTATTGAACAGTTGTTGGCGCGCAATTTCAAAACCTTCCACGAGGTCGGTGAGGTAAATGGAGTCGCCGGTTTTAAAGGGAAGCTCGCGTTGAATGATGTAGTCTTTGGTACGTTTGTTTCCCTCCACATAGATATTTCCCATGATGAAGGGGGTGGAATAATTCCGGTCGTACACCACCGGTTTGTATAGCGGCGCGGACGAATCAGCGGGCACTGGCTGCGCATGTACAATAGCACTCAAAACCAATATCGCTGCCAAACAGTAATATTTCTTTCCCATCCCCATGCAGCAAGCTGTCGCTTATCCTTGTTGATTGAGTTAATAATTCGAATACAGGACGCTTAACCGGATGCCAAACCAGTTTTATCTTAGATATTCAGGTAATTCATCAGGTGGTCGTAGTTACTTCTCAACTCGTTTACATAAAGTTCTTCTCCAAAATAGTATTTAACCTGGTATTCGTAACGCTGAAAAGTGGCTACAATGTCAGAAATTTCGAATTTATTGATTTTAAGCGTAACCAGGAAAGAACCTGAATTATTATCCCAATAGGTATTGAGCTGGGTAATCTGGGCATCGTTGGTTTCAACAAGTTTACTCAGTTCGGAGAAGGAAAAATTGCGTTGTTCCATTTCCAGTACAATCACCCCGCCAGGTTCGCTGGCGCCGGTAATTTTGCCCAATTCTTTCAGCAGTGTATCGGCGGGGATCACGCCAATGTATTCGTTATCCTTTTCTATTACCGGTACAATGGAAAGGTTGTAGTCGTTTACCGTTTGCACCGATTCCAGGAAATGCGTATTTGCATTCACTGCCACTTTTGAGAAATGCGTATCCAGTGTTTTCAACAGTAGGTTTTCATCAACATTCATCAGATCTTCTTCAAACACCAGGCCGAGGTATTTATCGTCGTTCACAACCGGCAATTGACCCAGGTGGTATTCCGACAGTAATTCGAGCGCCTGGGAAACAGCGTCTTCCAGACTGAGCGTAGGAATAGAACCTGATATCAATTGTTTGTTCAGCACAGTTGCCGGTTTATATCTGATAATACGTTAAATCGTCCGGGAAAGTTACCTGCACACACAGTCCAGGCGCACCGTTCATATCCCGGGCAGGCAGTTACAAAAAAATCCGGAATTGCTTTAAGGGTTCAATAGTTAGACGACGCAATTCAAGCCACCGCTGCAGGTGTATTTAATTTTGTCAGAAATTTATGAAGCACCCGGTTGAATTCGTCCGGCACTTCCATCATGGGAGCATGACCACATTTATCGATAAAATGCAGTTCACTGTTCGGGATGAGCCGTTGAAATTCCCTACCTACGAANGGTGGGGTAATGGCGTCATTGTTACCCCANATTAATAACGTCGGCTGTTTGATCTGATTGAGTTCTTCGCCAAGATTATTTCGGATGGCGCTTTTCGCCAGGGATATAATTTTTATGGCTTTCAAACGGTTGTTGACGGTTTCATACACTTCATCTACCAATTCCTTTGTAGCAATTTTGGGGTCATAAAACGTCATTTCCGTTTTCTTCTTGATGTAGTCATAATCGCCCCGTTTGGGATAGGTATCGCCCATACCGTTTTCAAACAATCCCGAACTGCCCGTAAGGATCAGCGATTTGATGCGCTGGGGCTGTTTCAGCACGTGGAGAATGGCTACATGACCGCCGAGGGAATTGCCTAAAAGGTGCACATTCTGGTAATCGCGGTACTCGATGAATTTGTGCACAAACTTTTGCAGTCCCATTACAGAAGTATGGAGCAGATCAAGGTCAAGCAGGGGCAGCATAGGCACTACCACCTTATTATGGTGGCGGAAATAGCCTATCAATTCATTGAAGTTGCTTAGCGCACCGAATAAACCGTGTAACAAAATCAACGGTTCTCCTTCTCCCTCTTCAATAAACCTGAATTTGTCCGCTTGTTTGATCTCGTAATTCATCACTCTGATCGGTTCTGGTCAATTCAATTAATCGCTAAAATAATCATTTACAGCAAATATTACATTGTTCTGCGTATTGCAGGAAAAATTCACTGTAAGCTACTGATTTTTTGCGGTACCCGCTATAGTGTATAACCCTTATCCAGACAAGATTTCATGGTGCGGCATGCTGAGCTACACGATCAAAAAATTGTTCCAGCTCGGTAAACATGTCTTTAAACAATGGCACCAAAGCTCCTAACGCATTGATGGCGCGGGGACCCCAGGGCTGCACCCACTCATAGGTAACAGAATTTTTAATAGTGTGTTCACCTATGAGGTTGACCTGATCTGCAAAAAACAGCAAAACGCTTAAAACAACAATGTACAAAAACACATATAGCAACACGCCGCCCAGCTTGTTGACCCATCCCAGTAAAGACCATTCCACAGCCTTGTCAACCAGGCCTGCTATCAATCGGATCAACAGCACCACCCCCACAAATACAAGCATAAACGACAATATGGGCAGCCATCTTGCGGAAACCCCCGAAGAACTTTCCAGGTAGTGGGCCACTACCACCGATAGCTTCAAAGCAGCGGCAATACCTACTATAAAAGCAATTACCGAAAACAACGCAACCACCAGGCCACGCCGTAATCCTTTTATAATGGCACTTATCAATAATGCTGCTGTTGCTATATCAATGATCATGGAAATGTGCAAATGCGAAAATTAGCAAAAGTCAAAATGTGAACATGCAAATCTTAGTTAAGTTCAATAGCCACTGCAGCATTTTCACATTTTCCGGTTTTCACATTTGCTATTTGGCAAGCAGTTCTTTCACCATCGCACTGATCGTTTTACCATCCGCCTTGCCGGCCAGCTGTTTGGTGGCAACCCCCATCACTTTACCCATATCAGCCGGAGATGTGGCGCCGGTTTGTGCAATAATTTCCTGCAACACGGCTTTCAGCTCATCTGCCGACAGCTGTTTGGGCAGGAATTTTTCAATCACGGCAATTTCTTCTTCCTCCTTTTGGGCAAGATCGGCGCGGTTTTGCTGCCGGTAAATTTCCAGCGAATCCTTGCGCTGTTTTACCAGTTTCTGTAAAAGCCTGATTTCGTCTTCTTCACCCAAGGTTCCTGAAGCGCCTTCCGATGTTTTGGCCAAAAGAATGGCAGACTTGATTGCCCGAAGACCGCGCAATGTTTTTTCGTCTTTCGCCTTCATGGCAGTCTTCAATTCCTCATTGATTTTTTGTTCCAGGCTCATAACTTCTTATTATGGATGATACATTATGTGTTGTTGCTGCTTTGCCGGGCAGGACCCGGGGTACTGCACAAGCTGAATTCGTTATACATTATAGGTTGTTCCGGCTGCGCCGCCGGATCGGCATCACCCCGCTCTCATCCGGGACTGTTATGGCTTCACGCAGGATGCGGACTATACAGTACACGCACTGGCGGTTTGCCAAAACGCCATGCTACGACTTCACCCGGTTGAGCTCAGCCTGCCGGAATTTTTTATAAAAATTCACTGCAAATTCCTTGATGTCTTTTGTGAGCTCATGCTGGTGGGTTGACCTGTCCAGCGTGTCGGCCATGGTCATGAATGTCTGGTAAAAAAAATCGCCCATTTCATCAATCATCATATCCTTTGTCCAGAGATCTACCCGCAAGGCAGTTTTGTCTGCCCCGTCCCAGAATGCCAACATCATGGCCTTTGCTTTTCGGGCATTGTCTGCTGTACTGTCTGTTGCCTGCCATTCTATTTGTTCGGGCAAACGCTTCTCATCGAGCACTACATCGATCGTAATTGTGGATTTTGTCATAAAAAGCTTTGGTTGCCAATTTTTTGTGATAAAAGCCCGCGACAAAAGTACGCCGATTAGCTGGTACTTTTATACATGGCCGCCCGCGTAAATTACCGCTTACGGGGGTAAGTGGAATATTTAGTTTCACCCCAAAGCTGCCCCTGCCCTCTTGCAAAAACCCTTGTTTTTGCTGTATTTTGTACGAGTACACAATTGTGCAGCCAATTGCGGAAAATACGATGCACTAAAATCGGGTATTAACCCTTTGCTGCAACTTATATTATAAGGTATTTTTGTTAAGTGACGTAATCCGTATTTGTGAATTAATTCAGTACCTATGAAACGAATTGTACGCAATTCAGCAGTTGCCATTTTGCTGCTGTCAACGCTATTATTACCACACCAGGCAGCTTCTCAATGCACCTGTTCAGAAGGAGAAGCTCCTACCCCCATTGAGCACGTGGTGGTACTTGATACCACCAATTCATCATCCACAATGCTTACTTTCCCGAAGTTTGATCCTTCAATTGGCTTACTTACCTGTGTATCGCTGCACGATACCCTTTCCATTGTAAGTACACTGGGCATCCGCAACCTCGATCCTACCGATAAAGTATATCAATTCCGCCTCACGGTAACCACTGGTGTAACGGGCGCCGGGCTTACGCGCAACAACCTGGCAGAAGAGTATTACGGTCCTGATTTGCTGGGCGCTTTTGCCTCGGGCACGGACTCAACTACGTATGGCCCGGATACCTTGTTTAACAACCGGGCCACAGAGACTTATGTGTCCAACGTAACCGGGTTTATGGGGGCAGGCACAGTGGACCTGCTGTATGAAATCGGCGGCGGGGTGACCTCACTGGCAGGCGGCATCAATTTCAATTCTTCCATACGCACCCGCACCTGGGGAGTATTTAAACTCACCTATTACTGGTGCCCCAACATTGTGCTGGCATCGAACATCAAAAGCTTTTCAGCAGTGCACAGCAGTAACCGGGTGAACCTGCTATGGGATGTGGTGAATGAAAAACCTTCCACGATCTACGAATTGCAGGTAAGCAGCAACGGCAAGGTATTCAAACCTGTTACGCGGTTATCGGCCACGGGCGGCCACCACGGGCAGTCCAGTTACCAACACGCTTATGTGCCCGACCAGGCCATTAACGGCAAGTTGTATTTCCGCATCAAACAAATCAGCGCCGATGGCGAAATCACTTACTCGGTAGTACGCTTTGTATACGGCGAAAACCCGTACGGCCAGGATAAAATCACCATCTACCCCAATCCGCTGAAAGGAAACCAGGTATCGGTGCAATTTGCCAGGCCGCTATCCGGCAGCTACAAAGTTGATTTGGTGAATATGGCAGGCCAGACCATTTACAGCAATGTGTTCCGCATCAGGAACACCAACAGCCTGCTGTTTGAAGTACCTGGCGCACCTCCCGGCATCTATTATTTCCGTGCCACGAACACTGCAGGCAGCGATGCCTATACCAGTAAACTGATGATACAATAATTTCCCTGAAAATTACATTGCCCGTGGCAGAGGGCAGATTCCTGGCAAACAGGGACCTGCCCTCTTCCTTTTGCCCGCTGCACTGTTAAATTGTTCCCAAATACCGCTTTATAAATGCGCTTTTCTTTTTGTAAACATACTTTGCTACTTTTGTTCAATGCACAAAACCGAGAATATGGAATACAATACTACCAGAAATCACCTGGTAATGAGAGAATACGGGCGGCATATACAAAAGATGATCGAGTACCTGCTGACGCTTGAAGACAAAGAAACAAGACAACGCAATGCCTACGCAGTGATTGAACTTATGGGTTTTCTCAACCCTCATCTCAAGAATGTAGAGGACTTCCGGCATAAATTGTGGGACCATCTTTTCCTGATTTCTGATTTTAAACTGGAAGTAGACTCGCCTTATCCTATTCCTACCCGCGAAACTTTAAAAGCAAAACCCGACCCGCTTCCTTACCCCAAGCGATACCCGAAATATTCGCACCTGGGCAAAAACCTGGAACTGGTTATCGACAAGGCGCTGAAAGAAGAAAATCCTGAAAAGCGCCAGGGCTTTGCCAATGCAGTGGCTTATTACATGAAGCTGGCGTACAGTAACTGGCATAAGGAAACTGTTCACGATGATGCCATTCAAAGTGAATTGAGCAGCATCACCAACGGGCAACTTACGTTTACCAATACACCTTATGTAAGGCAGCACAGGGCCAGCGAAAGCCGCGAAAGAGAAGGAAGGGGTGGTTATGATTACCGCGGTAAACGCAGCCAGAAATTTCAGCAACGCGGCGGAGGCGGGGGCAGGTCAGACCGCAATGACCGCGGTGGTGGAAAATACAAGAAACGGTATAAATAGAAATATCAGAAACAAATAACAAAAGACATTACAGCACTGTTCATGGCACTGAATTGATAAAAGGTTCTACCTGTTAATTGTCTTTTGTGCTTTGTATTTTTTTAAGAAACCCTGATGGTGTGCAAATGCCGTCAGGGTTTTACATTTGCCAGCAAAAACACGCAAACCGATAGCTATGCATTCCTTTGAAGTAATCGGCGGAAAACGATTGTCAGGAGAAATAACACCGCAAGGCGCAAAAAACGAAGCATTACAGGTAATCAGTGCCGTACTGCTCACACCAGAAAAAGTGACCATTACGAATATACCCGATATCCTGGATGTAAACCTGCTGATAGAATTGTTGGGCGAAATGAACGTAAAGATCGAGCGGCCCCAACGCGACACCTGCATTTTCCAGGCCGATGATGTAGATGTGGATTATTTACGGAGTGATACCTATCGTAAAAAAAGCGGTCGTTTGCGTGGTTCTGTAATGCTGGCCGGCCCCATGCTGGCAAGATTCCGCAAAGCATATATCAGCAAACCGGGAGGCGACAAGATTGGCCGCCGGCGTCTCGATACCCATATTATGGGTTTTGAAAAACTGGGCGTGGAGTTTGAATACGACACCGGTGATAATTTTTTCCATTTGAAGGCGCCCCGCCTGCGGGGCAATTATCTGTTGCTGGATGAACCTTCTGTAACGGGCACTGCCAACATCATTATGGCCGCCTCCATGGCCGAAGGCACCACGACCATTTACAACGCAGCCTGTGAACCTTACATTCAGCAACTATGCAAAATGCTGAACAGTATGGGCGCACAAATCAGCGGCATTGGCAGTAACCTGCTTACCATCACGGGCGTTTCGCGCCTGGGCGGCACGACCCACCGCATGCTGCCCGATATGATTGAAGTGGGTTCTTTTATTGGCCTTGCCGCCATGACGCAAAGCGATATCACCATCAAGAATGCCAGCATCAAAGACCTGGGCCTGATACCGGACAAATTCAGGCAACTCGGTATTGAACTGCACTTCAAAGGCGACGATATTCATGTGCCAGCCCAGGAAGTATATGAAATAAAAAATTTCCTCGATGGTTCAGTGCTCACTATTTACGATCATCCATGGCCGGGATTTACACCCGACCTGCTGAGCATTGTGCTGGTGGTAGCCACGCAGGCGCGCGGCAGTGTGCTGATCCACCAGAAAATGTTCGAAAGCCGCTTGTTTTTTGTAGACAAGCTGATCGATATGGGCGCCCGCATTATCCTGTGCGATCCGCATCGCGCAACTGTTATCGGATTGGGCAGGGAACAAAATCTCCGTGGAATCCAGATGAGCAGTCCTGATATCCGCGCCGGTGTTTCGCTGTTGATAGCCGCGCTGAGCGCCGAAGGCAAGAGTATTATTCAGAATATTGAACAAATTGATCGCGGATACCAGCATATAGATACAAGATTGCAACAGTTGGGAGCGCAGATTACGCGGGTTTAAGGGAAGAGCTGAAAAATCAGCAAATCCGGGAGGGAAACCAGTGCATTTATGCCTGCCGTAGCTGCTCATTTTTCTAACTTTTCCTTTCTTTGCACATGCCTAATAACCCCCAACACAAGATTATCATCATTACTGCCCCATCCGGTGCGGGGAAAACTTCCATTACAAAGTATTTGCTGAGCACCTTTCCGCAGCTTGATTTTTCCGTATCAGCCGCTACCCGTGAAGCCCGTGGCAGTGAAAAAAACGGACGGGATTATTATTTCATGTCGGTAGAAGAGTTCAATGAAAAGATCCGTCACAATGAGTTCGTGGAATGGGAAATGGTGTACGAAGGAAAATATTATGGCACCCTGCGTTCGGAACTGGAGCGCATCTGGAACAGCGGCCGCGTTCCTGTACTGGATATTGATGTGAAGGGCGCCATTCATGTGCAGCAGCAATATCCTAACACCACATTGTCCATCTTCATAGAACCGCCGTCGGTGGACGAGCTCCGCAAAAGACTGGAATCGCGGGGAACTGAAACGGCTGAAAGCCTGCAGGCGCGGGTCAACAAGGCTTCGTATGAGATTTCATTTAAGGAGCAGTTTCACAGGATAATTGTAAATGATCACCTGGAAAAAGCCTGTGCCATGGCGAAGACGTATGTGGAGGAATTTTTGAAGCGCTAATGTCAATCATTATCTCCTGATACTCCGGCAGTTGGGAAAGTCGGGGCGCCAGGGCTCCTTCAAAGGCTTCCGGATTTCCGCACTGCCCGGTACCCCCCAATAATCCGCGTTCCGTGTTCGTTATTGGTTTATATTCGTATTAACTATGAATGAAACCGCTATCATCGGGGCCGCCATAGGATTGGGTTTATTACTGATGGCTTATTTTTCCGGCATTGAAGTGGCCTTCAATACCGCCAACCGCCTGAATATCGAGTTGAAGAAAAAGCAGGGCACAAGCAGTGGTATTTTTCTTTCTTTTTTGTTCGACCATCCATCGCGTTTTATAGGAGTCAATACAGTTGGCTATACATTTTTCCTGGTAATTACCATATTGTTCCTGACCGCCTTTTTCAACATGGTGCTGAACTGGCGGCAGATTGACGACAGCATCCTGTCGTGGGCAGTGCCCACACGGCAGATACTGGAAATTATCGTTTACTGGCTGATTGTGGTAGTTATAGCGCAGCTTGTTCCCAGGGCTATTTTTAAAGCAAAAAGCGATACCCTCTTGTCTTTTGCGGCACGTTCCGGTTTGCTCGGTTTGTTTGACCGTGCCTTTGGCTGGATAGCCGGTTCCTTTGTGCAGCTCAGCGTTTTCATACTGAATATCATTTTCGATATGCGGTACGACAAGCGAAAAGAGCCGCTTGTACGTGCCGACCCAGACCTGTATTTCCAGCAAATCAGTGAAAGCCATAACGACAATCCCGACCTGAATACCGAATTGTTTGAAAATGCATTGTCGCTGCACAAAGTGAAAGTGCGGGAATGCCTTGTTCCGCGGAAGGAAATTGAAGCAGTAGACATCAATATTTCCATTGAGGAACTGCGGCAAAAACTGGTAGAGACCAGGCTTACCAAACTGGTAGTGTACAATGGCAATATCGACAATATAGAGGGCTATATTCACCAGCTGGACCTGTTTAAAGGCCCGTCCAGCATCCGGGAAATATTGCTGCCCATACCTGCCGTTCCGGAAAGTATGAGCGCTACTGACCTGATCAACAAATTCAGCAAGGAAAGAAAAAGCATTGCCTGGGTGGTAGACGAGTTTGGCGGCACAGCCGGCATTGTAACCATGGAAGACCTGCTGGAAGAAATTTTTGGCGAGATAAGGGATGAATACGACGTAGAAGAATTTGAGGAAAAACAAGTGGCTGAGGACGAATATATCTTTTCGGGCCGCCTTGAGCTGGATTATCTCAACGAAAAATATGGCCTCGAATTCCCTGAAAACGACTCAGAAACGCTTTCGGGCTTTATCATTCACCAGCATGAGACCATTCCGCGCCCCCGGGAACGGATTATCATTGGTAATTATGAGTTTGAGGTGATCAACGTAAGTGATACCAGGATAGAAATGGTGCGGATGAAGATATTGAAGTGAGTTCTTAACCCTATTCCCCTTAACTTTGCCCCCACTTTTTACAGTCTCAGTCTGGATTTGACGAATGGCAATATCATTTTTTAATAAGCGAACCCGGGGCAGTGCGAATGCTGAGATGAGCTTTGTAGAGCATCTCGAAGAGTTACGTTGGCATATTGTCCGTTCTATCCTGGCCATCCTTGTTGCGGCCATCATCATTTTTATTTTCATTGATGACATATTCGACAAAGTGATCATGGGCCCTGTGCGAAATGATTTCATTTCATACAGGTTGCTGTGCGACTTAAGTCACTCCCTCAATTTAGGAGATGCCCTGTGCCTGCCACCCATACCTGATGGTTACAAACTGCTGGGAAATACCGTGAGCGGCCCGCTGATGGGAGCCATCCAGATAGGTGTTGTAGGCGGGTTTATTGCTGCTTTCCCCTATATATTCTGGGAGTTCTGGAAGTTTATAAAGCCAGCGCTTTCTCCCAAAGAACTGAAGTATAGCCGCAACGCCATTTTCTGGGTTTCGTTTTTCTTCTTCATGGGCGCTGCGTTTGGTTATTTCATACTCGGTCCCTTTACATTTAATTTTCTTGCCAATTTCACGCTCGGCAAGGAAGGGCATTATACCTATATGCCGTCGCTGAGCGACTATATGGACAACCTGATCAACCTGGTGTTAGGCTGTGGCATTGCCTTCGAATTGCCCGTACTGGCGTATGTGCTCACCAAGATCGGGCTGATCACGCCGCGCTTTCTAACTACCTACAGGAAATATGCTTACGTGTCGATCCTGATCATAGCGGCTATCATTACGCCATCGCCCGACTGGACAAGCCAGATGATTGTGTTTGTTCCACTGGTGATCTTGTATGAGTTTGCAGTTGGTGTAAGCAGCCGCGTATACCGCAGAGACCAGAAAGCATTGAATAACTGATGTATTGTAACAGAAACAAATCAATATTTTATCCAGCATATGTCATTTGATCTTTCCAAACCGGTTGCCATAGGGAGTGATCACGCAGGTTATGAATACCGCGTGGCCCTGGTAGATTGGCTTACCGGTAAAGGATACGCTGTAAAAGATGTGGGTGTAAACGAAAACAAGTCGGTAGATTATCCTGATTATGCTCACCCCGTTGCACAACTGGTACAGGAAGGAAGTGCCGCTTTCGGCATATTGTTATGCGGCAGCGCCAATGGCGTTTGCATGACGGCCAATAAATATCCCGGCATACGTGCAGGCCTGGCATTCAATCCTGAAGTGGCCCGGCTGGTACGCCTGCACAACGATGCCAACATTATCGGTATTCCCGCGCGCTTTGTTACGCTTGATGCGGCCAAAGAAATGATTGAAATATTCATGGAAACAGCCTTTGAAGGCGGCAGGCATAAAGCAAGGATTGACAAGATTCCGCTTAAAGGATGAAGATAAAAGAAAGCAGAAGTCGAGGCTTCTGCTTTCTTTTTTGTGCACTACCAGCCAAGCACATATGCAAATATGAGCGGGGCTACAATGGTAGCATCACTTTCTACAATGAATTTGGGTGTATTGATATCAAGTTTACCCCAGGTAATTTTTTCATTGGGCACTGCGCCGGAATAGGATCCGTAGGAGGTAGTGGAATCGGATATCTGGCAGAAATAACTCCAGAACGGAACATCGTGCCATTCGAGGTCCTGGTACATCATGGGCACTACGCAAATGGGGAAGTCGCCGGCAATACCGCCACCAATCTGGAAAAATCCTACGCCTTTGCCGCCGCTGTTCTTCCGGTACCAGTCTGCCAGGTACACCATGTACTCGATACCGCTTTTCATGGTGCTGGCTTTCATTTCATTTTTGATTACATAGCTGGCGAAGATATTGCCCAGGGTGCTGTCTTCCCATCCGCCTACCACAATGGGGAGGTTCTTCTCTGCTGCTGCAATCATCCAGCTGTCTTTCGGATCAATCTGGTAATCTTTTTCCATTACTTTGCTCTGCAACAGCTTGTACATGTATTCGTGCGGAAAATAGCGCTCGCCTTTGGCGTCGGCATCTTTCCATATTTTTTCAATGTGGTGCTGAATTTTACGGAAGGCTTCCTCTTCAGGAATACAGGTATCGGTTACCCGGTTCAGTCCCTGTTCCAGCAACTCCCATTCCTGCTGTGGAGTAAGATCACGGTAATGGGGAATACGTTTGTAGTGGTTATGCGCCACCAGGTTCATAATATCCTCTTCCAGGTTGGCGCCGGTGCAACTAATAATCTGCACTTTGTCCTGGCGGATCATTTCTGCCAGCGAAACACCCAGTTCTGCCGTACTCATGGCGCCTGCCAGCGTAATCATCATTTTACCTCCTTCCAGCATGTGCTGCTCATATCCTTTGGCTGCATCCACCAGGGCAGCTGCATTAAAATGGCGGTAATGATGAAGTATGAATTGCGAAACGGGTCCCTTACTCATGATGTAGATTTTTGGCCGCAAAGGTAACACAAATGCCAGAGATGGTAGGGAATGGGAGACAGCAACAGCAATCATTTTGTACCTTTCTCGGTTATGAAACTTTTCATTTACAGGTATACCAAACTGGTTTTTATATACCTGCGTTTACATAAACTATTTGGTCTACTTTCTGGATTCTGTCACAACCTTTACTACATGATCCGGCTTTCGGCGTATGCCGGCCCGGAACCGGATAATTGCTTATAGCGGACGCCGGCCTTTTTCTGTCCACGCTTTATGCTCTTACCAGCATGGCGCCGTTCCTGAAGAAAATGATATTGTATTGTTGGATGAATTTGCCGTGCCTGCACACGAATTCAAAGCCTACGAACATTTTGTACAATCGTATTATAGGAACCTGCAACTGATCGCAGCCGCCAACAATTATTATTTTGTAGCCTTCAAGGTAATGTGAGGCCACTACTCATTGCATGTACGTAAAAAAGCCCTGCCGGAAGGCAAGGCCTTTTCTTTCCAACTAAAACCAACTAGAGAAAACTGCGTTATATGTCGTTCTTCTTTTCTTTTTTGTATACCTGCCAGGTAGTTGAATCAGTTGATTTCAGCACCACCCTGGAATCGGCGCTTTCCAGTGTAACATAATAGGATGTTTCATTGTCGGCTACCATTTCAAACAAATCACTGATCCAGTAGTTGGCATAATTTTTCTTTACGTCTGTAAGCAAGCCCATCGGCAACTGGTTGGTGGTAATATTGCGGGTAACCGCCAGCAAGGAAGCATCATTGGAATAGTAAGCGAACATCACCTGGCCATGCAGGGTAAAAGTGGCTTTTACAAAAGCTTTTCCGGTTTCCCACTGCACATCTTTTGCGCCTGCAAATTCTTTTTGAAATTCTCTGATGATGCGTTCGGTAACACCTCCCATAGTATGTGCAAAAGTGGAAACACTCACCATCAGCATCATTGCCCATACCATCATTTTCTTTTTCATGACTAAAAATTTTACGAGGGTGAAATAAAATCTAAAAACGTTTTAATGGCTATACTGTATTTACATTTAATATGACGTAGACAAGTCAAAAATGTTACAGCTTTGCTACATCATTATTCTTTTTTTCCTTTTTGAAAACATACAGCGAACCACTGTTGTAACCTTGCAATAACAGCCGGGCCTTTTCATTTTCAACCGCAATGAGGTAGGTAGTTTCACTGTTGGTAGTGTATTCTATCACTTCCTGGATGCGGTAATCGTTATACTTACTGTTCACATTTTTACGGATCAGCAGCGGTATACTTGCCACAGGAATGAAGCGACCGGTTGCCAGCAGGGTGCCATCTTCTTCAAAAAATGCATTGAAGCGTTCATTGTTTAAAATGAACTGCGCGTGGTAAATGTTTTCATTGCTGATCAATTCCCATTTTACTGCACGGGCGCCAACAAACTCTTTTTGAAATGCTGCTGCTACTCTTTTGCCCACTTTGGGACCTTCTGATGCCTGAACAGAAAAACTGACAAGCGTAATAAATAATGTAGCGGCTACTAATAACTTTTTCATGGCTTTACTTTTTTAAACTGATTTACTTTTTTGTTGTTTCTATCTATGTGACGCAGCAAAAGTATTTTTTGTTACACCCCCTGTCAAGTAAATCTTGATCAATGGCAGGCATTGTTAAAGCAGGTTAATATTTATTGCATTACGGCATGCACAACGACAAAGCGCATCTCATTAAATGCTGATCTGTAGCGGGTTTCAGCCGATTGTTTAAAAAATATTAATTGAGGGTTAATCATGCGTTAAAATAAAATCGTGGTAAAAACATGTTATGCAGCGGCTGTGTACTACCCACTATTCGGGATCTCATATCCCATGAATATGTGATGAAATTTTCATCCGGGCGCCCGGAAAAAGGGATTTGCCGTTCATCACAAAAAAAACTTCGGTTTTAACAACATAACGGAACAGGCGGCAGGTATTTGCAGTAAATTGTATCAAAATCGAACAGTAGCACGGTGAATTTTCTGGCACACGCATATTTATCTTTCGGGCAACCGGAAATACTGGTTGGGAATATGATCAGCGACTTCGTAAAGGGCAAGAAGCAGTTTGATTACCCGGCGGGCATTCAGGCTGGTATTACTTTGCACCGTGCCATTGACCAGTTTACCGACGACCATCCCGCCACCCGTGCCGCCAAAAAAATTTTCCAGCCATATTACAGGCTGTACAGCGCCGTTTTTGTGGATGTGGTATATGATCATTTTTTAGCCAACGACGTAGAAGAGTTTACGGAAAGCTCGCTGCACGCTTTTTCACTGGAAGTGTACGAAGTGCTGAACCATCATAATGGATCGCTGCCGCAAACTTTTGCCGGCATTTTTCCCTATATGAAACAACATAACTGGCTGTTTCATTACCGGGTAAAAAAAGGTATAGAAAACAGTTTTGGCGGCGTGGTAAGACGTTCACTGTATCTCACCGATTACAATACCGCCTACCGCCTGTTTGAAGAACATTATGACGAACTGCAGCAATACTACCGGCAGTTTTTTCCCGCTGTAAAAGAATTTGCAAAGAAGATGATGCGGGATGCAGGTAATACAACAAATTTCAAATAACAGGCGTGTGATTTGATAATTTTCATTTGCACCTTTATTCCTTCATTTTTTTGAATCGTTCTGCAAAAGCTCTTTCCAGCATTTCCCTGTCGTCTGGATGGGCAATGGCTATAAGCGCCTGGGCACGCTGCCGAAGGTTCTTGCCAAACAGCGAAGCCACTCCATATTCTGTAACCACATAATGCACGTGGGCCCTGGTGGTTACTACGCCGGCCCCCGGTTTCAGCATGGGAACAATGCGCGGTAATCCTTTTTTGGTGCGTGAAGTAAGGGCAATAATGGGCTTTCCACCCTGGCTGAGCGCTGCGCCGCGCATGAAGTCCATTTGGCCGCCAACGCCGGAATACTGGTAGGTGCCAATAGAATCTGCACATACCTGACCGGTGAGGTCAATTTCGATAGCACTGTTGATGGCAATCATGTTATCGTTACGGCGAATGACGGAAGTTTCATTTACATAATCTATGTCGAGAAAGGCGAAGGCAGGATTGTCATCCACGTAGTCATACAATTTGGTGGAACCGAGCGCAAAGCCGGTAACTGTTTTGTTGGGATGAATGCGTTTGTACCGGTTGTTCACCACGCCCCTTTCTATCAGGTCGATGATGCCATCACTGAACATTTCGGTATGCACGCCCAGGTCTTTATGGTTGTGCAGGCAACCCAGCACTGCATCGGGTATGGCGCCAATGCCCATTTGCAGGGTGCTGCGGTCTTCAATAAGACTGGCCACATGTTCACCTATTTTTCGGTCGGCATCGGTCACCTTGGTGCCAAAATGCGCTTCCTGCAATGGCTGTTCACAGAATACCGCTGCATGGAACCTGCTCACGTGCACCATACCATCGCCATGCGTACGCGGCACTTTCGGGTTTATCTGCGCCACTACATAACGGGCATTATTAACCGCCGATCGTGCAATGTCCACAGAAACGCCCATCGAACAAAAGCCATGTTTGTCAGGCACCGATACCTGGATGAGGGCTACATCTACCGGCATCCGGCCCGTTTTAAAAAGCTCGGGAATATCGCTGAGAAATACAGGCACATAATCTGCTCTTCCTTCATTCACCGCTTCGCGGATGGAGGCAGATACAAACATGGAGTTGATATGAAACGACTCCGCATACTCGGGTTTGTTTACTTCGATGTCGCCATATACGCTGATAAAAACCAGTTCTACGTTTTTCAGTTCCGGCGCCCGTGCAGCAAGGTGTTGCAGCAGGTACAGGGGCGTTTGTGCGCTGCCATGAACAAATACGCGGTGGCCGGACTGTACTACGGCCAACGCTTCTGCTGCCGTAACGTATTTCAAATCCTGGTACATGATTCTTTTTTGTAAAAGTATACAATGTGCTTGGTGCGAAAGCATGCCGTTATTCATTGCCTGGACCGCTTTTCATCATTTGCAACAGTTACCTGTTTTTGTATATTCCCGTGCAACCAACCATCCATAATTTCAGTCCGTATTAGCTGTAATCGATTATTTTTGTCGATAAAACATTTGATAGCATGAAGCGGCTCGCTGCCATTGTTTTCCTTATTGCAACATTCGTTCCCTCGTCTGAAGCCCAGTTCAAATTACCGGTGCTCGACAAGTCGCCCATGGACATGAGTTATTACCCCGTAGATTATCCCGTGCTGAAAGTGCAGAACAAAGTAAACGAGCCTTTACTGGCAAGGGTGGTGTACAGCAGGCCGCAAAAGAACGGTCGCCGGGTGTTCGGAGAACTGGTGGAATATGGACAGATCTGGAGACTGGGCGCCAATGAAGCTACCGAAATTGAATTGTACCGCGACTGCCGCATCAACGGAGAAAAACTGAGGAAAGGACGGTATACCATGTATGCCATACCGCAACCCGGTGCCTGGACCATTATTATCAATAAGGAAACAGATAGCTGGGGCGCCTTTATCTATGACCCGAAAAAGGATGTTTTACGTACCGAAATCAAAACAGAGCATCTGGAAGAAGCAGCAGAAGTATTTTCCATGACGTTCTGCAAAACGGAAACAGGCGTGAACCTGGTGATAGCGTGGGATGATGTGAAGGCCACCATACCCTTTAATTTCTGAAGTAATACCCCATTATCTGTAATATGTGTATAGCAAGCAGGTATAAAAATTTTTGGTTGCTGCTCTGTGCAGCCGGTCTCCTCGCTGCATGCGAGCAACGCCACGATCCCAATGGCAATAAGGTCACGGTGAACCCGACCCCGGGCACCAGTGCGGATCAACCTGCCCTACCAGTTGGGGTAGATAAATCGCCTATGGATATGAGTTATTACCCGGAAAACTACCCCGTATTAAAAATGCAGGGTAAGGCCGGAGAGAAACCTGTAGCGCGGGTGGTATACAGCAGGCCACAGAAACATGGCCGCACGGTTTTTGGCAACCTGGTTGAATATGGAAAGCCCTGGCGACTGGGCGCCAATGAAGCCACTGAAATTGAATTTTTCCGCACAGTAACCATTCAGCAGAAAAAAGTACCGGCAGGCCGTTATGTGGCGTATTGCATTCCTCATCCTGATAAATGGGTGGTAAAACTCAACAGTGATCTTTATACCTGGGGACTTAAAATAGACTCTACCAAAGACCAGTTTGCATTCGAAATCCCGGTTTCCAAAACCAACTATCCCTACGAATTTTTTACCATGCAGTTTCAATCGACAGAGCGGGGTATGGAGCTGGCCATGATGTGGGATAGTGTAAAGGCTGTGCTGCCGATTCAGTAGCCATTACCGGGTTGGCCTAAGGATAGCTATATCTGTCTGAACACGGATTGCAGGGACCACCATGGAAGCCCCCGCCTTTAAGAGTTACGGACGCATCCCACTGTACGCATTCTTTTTCTCCCGGATGCTTCAAATCCCGAAAATCATGGTTTACTTTGCTGCCTATGTGCGGCATTTCCGGTATCATATCGCTTAACAGGGAAAAGGTAAACCTGCCGCGATTGCGGCAAATGAGCCAATCGCTGGCGCACCGCGGGCCCGACGGAGAAGATGTGTATATCAATCCGGGCGGCAATGCGGGTTTCGCCCATCGCAGGCTGGCCATTATTGACAAAAGCCCTGCTGCTGCCCAGCCCATGCATATTGGCAAGCGCTACACCATTGTACACAACGGAGAAATATACAATTACCGTGAACTGAGGGCTACCCTCGAACGCGCAGGATATACCTTTCGTACCGAATCAGATACGGAAGTGGTGGTCACCGCTTACCAGCATTATGGCAACGAATGCCTGCAGCACTTCGACGGCATGTTTGCCTTTGCCATTTGGGATGAAGCAGCACAAACGCTGTTCGCGGCGCGCGATCGTTTTGGTGAAAAACCGTTTTTCTATTTTATCGATGAAGAAGAGCTGGTTTTTGCCAGCGAAATGAAAGCGCTGTGGGCAGCGGGTGTGTCCAGGGAGGTGAACGAAAAAATGCTGTACAATTATATCACCCTCGGTTATACGCAAAACCCGGAAGATGCAGCCGAAACTTTTTTTACCAACATTCAGAAATTACCTGCCCGAAGTTTTCTGCAGTATGATGCCAGGAGTCATCAGCTCATACAGGAGGTTTACTGGGACATAACTATTCACGCCACAAGGCAGGAAGCATCTGAACAAGAACTGATCAACCAATTCAGTTACCTGTTGCAGCAATCGGTAACCCGGCGTTTGCGAAGCGATGTGCCGGTGGGAACTTCCTTAAGCGGGGGATTGGACAGCAGTGCCGTGCTTCGCATGGTAACTGATATAACCAGCGCACCGGTGAAAACTTTTTCTGCCATCTTTCCTGGTTTTGAACGCGACGAATCGCGGTATGTGCAGGAAATGACAGCCGCCACACAAAGTGAGAATGTAGCAATACAATGTTCCATTGATGAAGTGATCAGCAATTTTGAAACGGTTTGTTATCACCAGGAAGAACCGTTTCAATCTGCCAGCGTATTGGCGCAATTCAGTGTGTATAAAACAGCACGGCAACAGGGCATTCCTGTGCTGCTCGACGGGCAGGGCGCGGATGAAATACTGGCCGGTTATCATAAATACTATCCCTGGTATTGGCTGGAATTGTTCCGCAGTAATAAAAAGCGCCTGCAGCAGGAACTGGCCCAGGCGCGGGCAGCCGGAGTTACTGTCCCATGGTCATGGAAAAACAAACTGGCCGCCTGGTTTCCCAGCCATGCTGCCGTATGGCTCAAACGCATGCGAACGCGCCAGCAACGCCACCATCCTGATCTTGACCCGGCGTTTCTTGAAGTATGCGGGCAGTCGTATTATACCATACCGCATATAGATAACCTGAATGGAGTATTGTACTACAATACGCTCATCAACGGGCTGGAAGAATTACTGCGCTATGCCGACCGCAATGCCATGGCCCACGGTGTGGAAGTACGTTTGCCGTTCCTGAACCACGAACTGGTGCAATTTGTTTTTGCGCTGCCCTCCGCTTATAAAATCCGCGATGGGCGCACCAAATGGATCCTGCGTAAGAGTATGGAAAACCTGCTGCCCGCCTCCATAACCGGCCGTACAGACAAAGTAGGTTTTGAACCGCCACAGCTGCAATGGATGCAAGACCGGCGGTTGCAGGAATATATTCACGAATCGCGGAGAAGGCTGGTGAAGTATGGAATACTGCGCGCTACGGCCTTGCAAAAAATAATCCGGCCGATGGATGCCCATGCGGCCGGAAACAATGACTGGAAATATTTACTGGCAGGCCGCCTGGTGTAGGCTGTAGGGGAAGCCATCCCTGCGGGAGTGACCTCCCCTACCCCCTCCACTGCCTTGATGATGTTATCCTTTTTTATACTTTTCTATGAGCTGGGAGTTGCCGGCCACATCCACCTTGTAAGTGTACCAGTGTTTGTCGCCCTCCACTTTTACATAATAAGTTACTTCCACACCGGCGGTGATTTCCGTTACACCATACAAATTCCGCTTCGCGTTTTCTTTCTTCAACTTGTTCAGGATATTCAACGGAAGCATTTGGGGTGAATAATACCGGATAGAACCCAGCATATTTCCCTCTTTGTCGTAATTAACTTTTGAGCGGATACCAGCATTGATAAAGCTCACCGTATAGTAGTTTTCGTATTCCTCCCATTTTACTTCTTCAGCGCCTGCAAAGGTTTCATTGAACGATTTGAGCACTTTTTCGTTGGGATCGAACGCATATACGGCTGCGGTCGTCAATGCGCATACCAGGATGGCAAACAACTTTTTCATGGCTATAACAATTTAATGTACCGTGTGAATGAAATACCGCAATAAAAATAGGAGGGAATCTTACAGACGGCAAGCTAATTGGTACCGGCGGGGCGAACTAGAAAAGAAATACGAAATTTTTCGCAGATACGGATATTTGCGTACGGAAACTGCATGGCGTGAAACACAGTGCAGTACTGCATTCTGCAAATGTTACAGCGAAATTTATGTTTTAGGTTAAGCTTCTGTTAAACTCCACAAAATGTAAATGATGTACCCCTCTGCCGATAAGGCATTAGCACTTCTCAGTTTTTCCAGATATGAGCACGTCGGCACATCAGCTGATGAGCATATTTTTATCTTACCTTGAGTACTGATTTGTTTTGAGTATTTCCACAGTTTTTAATCAAGAAAGGAATTATGAAACCAGCCACAAAATTTATACACGCAGGTACAGAGCCTGACCCGGCTACAGGGGCCATCATGACGCCCATTTACCAGACTTCCACTTACGTACAAAGCGCACCCGGCAAGCACAAAGGATATGAATATGCCCGTTCACAGAACCCCACGCGCAAAGCGCTGGAAGATGCGCTGGCCGTCATTGAAAACGGGCGTTATGGACTGGCCTTCAGCAGCGGTGTGGCCGCCACTGACGCGGTGATGAAATTGCTGCAACCGGGCGATGAAGTGATTGCGGCCAATGATATGTACGGCGGTACCTACCGGCTGTTCACGAAGGTGTTTGAAAAGTTTGGCATCCGGTTTCATTTTGTAAACATGCAGGACCCGGAGGCCATACGCCCCTATATCAATGAGCATACAAAACTGATCTGGACGGAAACCCCCACCAATCCGCTGATCAATGTGGTGGATATTGCAGCTGTTGCCGCCATTGCCAAAGAACATAATATACTGCTGTGCGTTGACAATACGTTTGCTTCTCCCTATCTCCAGACGCCGCTTAACCTGGGAGCGGATATCGTGATGCATTCCTCTACCAAATACCTGGGCGGACACAGCGATGTAATACAAGGTGCGCTGGTAATGAACGATGCTGCCTTGCGCGAGCAATTGTATTTCATCCAAAAGAGCTGCGGCGCCGTGCCTGGTCCCATGGATTGTTTCCTGGTACTGCGTGGTATCAAAACTTTACATGTACGCATGCAGCGACACTGCGAGAATGGTGAGAAAATAGCCCATTTCCTGCGCAACCATCCCAAGGTAGGAAAAGTATATTGGTGCGGGTTTGACGATCATCCCGGTTATGCCATTGCCAAAAAACAAATGAACGGTTTTGGCGGCATGATCAGTTTTACATTGAAAGACGACAAAGTGGAAACTGCCATGAAATTGCTTTCGTCTACCAAACTGTTTTCACTGGCAGAAAGCCTGGGTGGAGTGGAATCGCTCATCAACCACCCGGCATCTATGACCCATGCCTCCATTCCACGGGAGGAAAGAATTAAAAACGGACTAACGGATTCGCTTATACGTCTCAGCGTAGGTATTGAAGATGCAGATGATCTGATAGAAGATTTAAAACAAGCCATCGGGTGATGTTTGTTGTATCATGACCAAGTAAACCTGCTCATGCAAAATCCGTCGCTCAGGGAATTTTTAGACAGGAAGGCTGCTGAATACAACCAGCCTTCTTTTATTCGTACCGACCCGGTATCGGTGCCGCATATGTTTACCAAAAAACAGGATATAGAAATAGCCGGATTTTTTGCGGCCATTTTTGCCTGGGGCAACCGCACTACCATTATCCGGAAAGCTACCCAACTGATGCAATTGATGGATATGGCGCCACATCAGTTCATAACACAACACCGGGAAACTGACCTGCAACGATTGCTTGCCTTTAAGCACCGCACCTTTAACACTACTGATCTGTTGTATTTCATTGCTTTTCTCCGGCAGCATTACCTGGAAAACGCTTCGCTTGAAAGCGCTTTTGTGGCGCACCCCGATTTGCAACAGGAAGATGAGCCGGTGGAGGCTGCGCTGAACTATTTCCACCACTATTTCTTTTCGCTGGAAGACGCGCCTGCACGCACCCGGAAGCATATTGCCACCCCTGCAAAAAATTCCACCTGCAAAAGGCTCAATATGTTTTTGCGGTGGATGGTGCGCAGCGATCAGAGCGGTGTTGATTTTGGCATATGGAAACAATTGCGGCCATCGCAACTGATCTGCCCCATCGACGTGCATGTGGCCCGCGTAGCGAGCCGCTTTAACCTGGTCAGCCGTAAACAGGTAGACTGGCTAACCGCGCTTGAACTTACCAACCGGTTGCGCAAACTGGATAAAGATGACCCGGTGAAGTACGATTTTGCTTTGTTTGGATTGGGAGTGATGGAGAAGTTTTAGTTATAACGTGTACCGTAAAGGCACTAAGGCTCAGCGAGCATTATGCCCTTGCAGGGAAGATCACCTGAAGCTTTCTTTAAAATTTTCGCAGATTGTAAATAAAACTCAACAGGAAGTACTGTTGCAATACCTGCGTTTGCCGGTCTTCTATATAGATTTCTGAAATATTGCGCCGAACGCCGAGGTTTTGCCGCAAAATGTCGTATATGGCTAACCGTACAGTAGCTTGTTGCTTGCTGAACAATTGATAGTTTACGGCAGCGCTCCACATGGTAACTCCTTTCCGGAACCCGGGCGCTATGCGGCTGTTATAATTGTAGTGGAGGTGATTTTCTATAATTAGCCGCCGCGGATAATTCCATAACATGGTAACTCCAAGCCGCGAGGTATTGTAGGTGGCGTCCTGCACGGTAGAAACAGTATAGCGGGTAATATTATACCGGATGTTCCAGTTAGGCTGCAGCGACAAAATTTGTTTGTAAGAGAAGTTAAATCCAATGGTGGGTGAAATGCTGTAGGCATCTGAACGGTTGGCCGTTTTGTTGGTAAAGGTTACACTGCGATTGTAGCTGCCCCTGTTGCCCAGGTTGAGCCGTAAAGACCAGTTTCTCCTTTTCCAGCTCTTGCTGTAGTGCAGGTTCCAGGAGAAATTGTAATTGCCGTTAACATTGATGGGGCGACTTACCTGGCGACCAAATTCATCGAAAAAGGTTTCATACGTAATCTGTCGCATGGTAGAGTTCACGCTCACTGCGGTATGCCAGAAACTGTTGCCATTGGAGTACCTTACATTGAGGTGCAGGTTGTGATAAAACGCCGGTTGCAGGTCGGGATTACCCAGCCGCACATACAACGGGTTGCGGTTGTCTGGCAGCGGTTGCAGTTGCTGGATAGATGGTTGTTGGCTCCGACCGTTATAATACAGGTTCAGGTGGAAGGTTTTACTGAAATTGTATCCCACGCTGGCTGTTGGCGTGAAGTTCACAAAATACTGATGTAACAAACTGTCATCTGTAAGCGATACATTGTCCTGCGTAAGAAACTGCAGCGCCGTGCCTACAGACCAACGCCATTTGTCTTTGGCATATTGCAGGCTGAAGCCGGGAGAATGAGATGTGGTGGTATTACGGAATGCATTGGTAAAAGCAGCGTCTTCTATATCATATTCACCGGTAAGCGGGTTGAAGCGATGCGTCTCCTTATCGGAATTATTGGTGTTGCGCGAATAACTGTGCCGGAAATGAAGCGTAAGGTCTTCCCACAAAGGTTCAGTGTATGAAGCAGATATGGCAATAGATTTTCCGGTGGTCAACGACACGCTGCGTTGGTCCACTTCTTCGCGACTGTCCAGCGTGTCTTCCTTAAAAAATTCATTGAAGCCTTTGTTTTCTTCCTGCCCGGGTTGATCGCTGTAGTTGAAGTTGATGCCCAGCGACAAACCCCGCCCGCGTTTATGAAACCGGCGTCCCACGAAAAATTCTCCATGCACGCGATGATCCCGGGAAGCACTTACAAAAGTGTTGACGCTGTTGTTGATCAGTTTCCCTTGTTCCCCTGTTGATACGGCTTCATTGCCGGTTACCGAGATATTGCGGTTGGCATCGAAGCCAGCATTGACATGCATTTGGGTAAGCGTATCCGGCGCAAACTGTGCATTGAAATTTACCCGGTGATGCTCGTTGTTGTTGCTGACGTTGTTCTGGGCATTATAAAAGAAGGTGGTATCCGGCAAAATGTTCTGGCGTTGAAGGCGGGTATTGTTTTTCATATCGCCTCGGTTAAAAAAATAACTGCCGTTGATTCTCCAGGCCTTGCTGGCATTGTCACTGAAATTGATACCGGCGGATTTATTGGTAGCAATGCCGTCTCCTCCGCCTCCGCCCAATGTACCACGGCCGGAAGAAATATTAAAGTCGCCGGACGATTGCCCCGACCGGTTGGTATTGTTGGCGTTTGATATCAGGCTTATTTGCCGGTCTTTATTGAAGTAATTAAGTGTGGCAAACAGTTCATGACGATCATCCGTACCATAACCGGCCCCCACCATGCCGAACAGCCCTTTGTTCTTGTCTTTGTGAATGGTAAGATTGATGGTGAGATCTTCATTGCCGGTGCTGGCAGTGCGGTTGAAACGATCTTCACGGCTTTTGTATTCGGTTACCTGTATCTTGTCGATAATATCTTTTGGCAGGTTTTTGATGGCAATTTTCGGATCGCCACCAAAAAACTCCTTGCCATCGAGGGTGATTTTGCTTACGGGTTTGCCATTGATCATAATGTTTCCTTCTGCATCTATTTCCACACCGGGCATTTGCTTCAATGCATCTTCAATCATGGCATTGGGTCTTGTCTGGAAAGAGCCTACGTTAAATTCTACGGTATCCTGTCGCACCACAACGGGCGGTTTCTGCGCCACCACCGTTACCTGGTCCAGTTCGCGGAATGCTTTATCGATGAGGATATCTTTCAGTTGCAGTTCCTGATTTTCTTTCGGTATTACAAAATTCCTGATGGCGCCATTGTACCCGTTATAGCTTACCATCAGCCAGCAGCGTGTTTCCCGGGGGATATTGCTCACCGTGAATTCGCCATTTTTTTGGGTAAGCGCATACGCTACCAGCGAAGAGTCTGCAACAAGAAAAACAGAAACTGTAGCGGCTTCGAGGGGGCGACGTTCGGAAGAGTCAATAACTGTACCTTTGATGCGGCCATACTGCGTCCGCTGCGCATGCACACACAGCACAAGCAGAGATAAGGCAACAGTAATCCCGGCACTTAACCGCATAGTTAGTGAACAAGGTTAAATGGTGAACAATGCGAGGGCCAGGTATTTGAGTCAGTGCTGAGGNCCGGAAGGCCCCCAGCGTTTTCGCTGTGACCAGGTTGCTCGACTGGCCATCCTTTGTAAAAGTAAAGAATTGATGCAACATGCAATAATGGAAGTGCAACGGGCACTATCGGGCGATTTTGACGTACAGGACTGTTTCTCAGTGGAATCGCTCCTGTTGCGACTGGCCGCATTGATTAATGAATTAATTCATAAAGATTTCAACCGGCTGGTATCCATACTGTACCGATTGGATGTGAGTGAAACAAAATTGCAGCAAACGCTGCATGAACATGCGCAGCAGGATGCGGGCATGCTGATTGCCGGTCTTATTGTAGAACGGCAATTGCAGAAGCTGAAAAGCCGCGCAAAGTTCCGGCCCCCGGATACGGATATCCCGGAGGAAGACAGGTGGTAAATAGCTGAACGGGAATTTGCGGGTGTGCTCCTGCGGTCGGTTAGCGACTACCACCAGCGGCGTGACAAAAGCCTGAACGGGAATCTGAGGTCCCCGGGCGGAAAGGCTGCAACCTCCTTTAATCCTGAAAATCATGCTCCAGACAATTGCTGAAATATCATTAAGTTCGCTCCATGATGGTGATAGAGGTAAATAATGGTAAAGCCTCCCGGGAATTTGTAGACCTGCCGAGGAAATTATATAAAAACGACCCCAACTGGATATGTCCGCTGGATGCGGATATTGAAGCAGTGTTTGACCCGGAACGGAACGTCTTTTTTTCGCACGGAGAATGCAAGCGCTGGCTGCTGAAAGATAAATCGGGGAAAACCATTGGCCGCATTGCCGCCTTTATCAACCACGAAAAAGCTTATAAACACCCGCAACCCACCGGCGGCATTGGATTTTTCGAGTGCATCAACGATCAGCAGGCCGCCCATTTGCTGTTCGATACGGCCCGCCATTGGCTGGAGGGGAAAGGCATGCGGGCTATGGACGGCCCCATCAATTTCGGGGAAAACGACAAATTCTGGGGCCTGCTGGTAGATGGATTCAAGCCGCCCAGCCTGGGCATGAACTATAACCCGCCCTACTATATTTCGTTGTTTGAATCGTACGGCTTTCAGAAGTTATACGACCAGTATACCAATTTCCTCGATGCTACGGTTCCCCTGCCCGAACGGTTTACAAAAATCTCCGACTGGGTAATGCGAAAACCGGGTTATAGCTTCAAACATTTCGACAAAAAACAATTCGATCGTTTTGCCAAAGATTTCAGCGAGATCTATAACGATGCCTGGAGTGATTTTGAAAATTTCACGCCCATACAAATGGGCACCATCCGCGAATCGTTCCGGCAGATGAAGGCCATCATGGATGAAAAGATTATCTGGTTTGCTTACTACAAGGAAGAGCCTATTGCGTTCATCCTTTGTTTGCCCGATGTGAACCAGATTTTGAAACACGTTAATGGCAAACTGAACCTCTGGGGCAAACTGAAATTTCTCTGGTATAAAAACACTACTACTATCGAACGATTGCGCATCATCATCATGGGTTGCAAGAAAAAATACCAGAATCACGGTATTGAATCAGCGCTGATCCGGTGCCTGCAGATTGAAGTATTGCCCCGCAATACCATCAAAGGGGTAGAGCTGGCCTGGGTAGGCGATTTCAACGACAAGATGCTGGCCCTGCACGAAGCCACCGGCGCCAGACGGGATAAGGTGCACCGGACCTACAGGTGTTTGTTTGATAACGTTCGTAACCCATCTGCTACATAACCAGGCAGCTTATTGTTTTGCTACATTGCTGCCATAGTATAGCGCTACATTGTTCCTGGATATGGAGCAGCTCCCCATCTTTTTGTTATTGATGCAGCCATGGTGCTGTTTTTGCTTCCAGGCATGGAGCATCTCCCCAATTCTGCATTGCTGCCATAGCAATTTGCTGCTCCAATGGAGCACTGTGGCAGGAGCATATGCACGCTTCCGCATTGTGTTGATTTAGCTGGCTCCATCTTTCCTGGAGTAAAACATCAACTCTTTCACCTTTTCCTTGTCTTCTTTTTCTTTTTGTAAGTCGAACATGGTGCCAAATACATGGTCCCACAGTGTAGTGCTTACGCCAAAACCATGGTGTTCATCTTTGTAATGGTGCAGGTGATGATTGCGCCACAGTGGTTTCATCCATTTGAAAGGCGGGTTCATGGCGTGTATGGCATAATGCATGGTGCCGTACATCAGGTAGCCAAGCATAAAGCCCGGGAAGAACACATAGGCGTTGTTGCCCAAGGCAAGGTTCATAAGCAGGAATATGATGGAAGCGAGTATGAGGCTCGGCACAGGAGGCATAAACAATCTTTCTTTATCTCTCGGGTAATGATGATGGTTGCCATGCATGATGTAAACCACTTTCTGCATGCGGGGATTTTCAGTGACCCAGTGAAACACAAACCGGTGCATGAGGTATTCAAAAAAAGTCCAGAAGAACATGCCGGCAACAAACAACAGCGCGATGCGCCAGCCGGTATACTGAAATTTGCCGGACGCATACCAGGGAAGACCCGCTACCACAGGCAGGTAGATGCCCCATATCAGGAGCGGATGTGTTTTGGTGAGCATTTCCAGGTACCTGTTTTTAAACAGGCGCGCCTGCCCCTTGTTATGAATTTTATCAAACTTCATACGCAGGAATATTTGTATAAAATTAAACTTTTTGGGGTACTATCAGGAGATTAAGGCGTGGCGCTGCAAAGAAATGTAGGTGTTTAATGGCGTGCAGCTTTGTATCGGGGTTTTGTGAATCACCGGGGCTTCCTGGCAGAGGAAAAACAAATGTTTTTTAACTACAAAGGCACAGCAACAACCTATCGTCTTCAAACTTCATGGCATCACGCGGTTCGGTTCGTGCCGGATATGCACAGCGCCGAAAACACATTGTCTTTATAGCCTGCTATGCCTCTGTAGTTTCTTTGCTCTTAATGCTCCTGCGCGTCTTACTACTTACATCGTTTCTTCGAATATATTCTCCGGCATACGGTTTTGCTTCAGGAGCTTATAGTGGTTCTTTAAAGTAGTAAGTAAAGGATATATGCGATAAGGCAGGTTATGGCTTGCCGCCTCTTCCTGGATAATACGGGTTACTTCGGGATAGAATACATGATGCACATTGGGAAAGAGGTGATGCGCAATATGGTAATTGAAACATCCCATGAAAAAGCGCGTAAACCAGTTGTCTTCCTTCACATCATTGGTATTGTACAGCTGGTGCAGGAACCAGCTCTTCTCCATCCGATTGTCAGCGTCTGGCAGCGGAAATTCATTTTCAGTATTGGCGTGCGGCGATATAAGTACCAGCAAAGCAATAATGCTTGCAGTGAAAATCATGATGCAGAATGCGGTAAGCGCCTCAAGCCAGGTGATGGGCAACACCAGTTTGGGCAATACAATGATGTAAAAAAGAAAGAGCAGTTTAAACAAAAACAATTTTACATATTCAATGCGCGGAATACGCACTACTTTCCACACCACTTTCTTCTTGTTGAAATAATCTTTGAAGTCGCGCACCAGCAACCAGTTCAGCAGGAAAAACGGATACAGCAACGGCAGATAAATGTGCTGATACCGGTGAACCCGGCTGAACTTGCCATGGGGAAATACCCGGGCCAGCGGACTTTGTTCTATGTCGCTGTCCCACCCCATCACATTGGGATAGTTATGGTGCAGCCGGGTATGGCGTATTTTCCAGATGTAACTGTTGGCCCCCATGAGGTCAAAGAAATAGATATACAGTTCATTCAACCACTTCCTTTTGAAAAGTGTGTTGTGTACTGCCTCATGAATGAGATTGAGGAAAATTATTACGAGCATAATGCCCATAATACAATAAGCAGTGTAATACACTGATTTGTCACGGCCATAAGCCAGTGCCGTACAATAGGCTGTGACATACAGGAGGGGGAATAGAATAGCTTTCAGTGTAATTTCCAATCTTCTTTCAGGCTCCAGCTCCCGAACGAGGGCATATACTCGTTGTTTGATACGCCGGAAAACCTCTTCACTTCCATCTTTAGCGAAGACGGGCTTGGTCAACTTTTCCATACGTTTTACTATTAAGCAGTTCCTGTTTAGGGCCTTAATCCTTTTCGTCAAGTAAAGCGCAAAGAAATCACGCGCAAAATTACAACAGCTTAAATTTCAAAATGTTTACAGTGTGTAAAATCTTATTCACGTAAAAGGTCATCTACTTTTACAAAATCATACCCTTTTTGTTTCAGGAAAGAGACCAGGGAGGGAAGCTGGTAGTAAAATTTATCGGTCCGTTTCGGGTGGGTGCCTATATGTAATAATAACAGAAAGCCATTCAAACCATTAGGCCGCGTCTCTTCATATTTTATAATAGAATCAAAAATCGTTTTGCTGCTGACGTAATGCTTCTCGCCGGGCACGGTGTAGTCGGCATTGCTCCTGGTGCCCGGGGTAAAGTTGATCAGATAAATACCCAGTTGATTGACCCATTTGGCTATGGTATCGTTGTACCATTCATAGGGTGGCAGGAAAAATAAGGCGTCTTGTTTCCCGATATGAAACGCCTGCATGGCTTCATAATTTTTCAGCAGGTCTGCAGTGAAGGTGGATTGAGTAACCAGCAGGCTATCGCGTTTGGTCCAGTCGCAGTATAACAAATGGGCATCGGAATGGGCGCCCAGGTAATGACCTGCTTTCTTTAACCGTTGAATGAGCGGACGGAAAGCTTTGTTGCGATAGAACGCGCCGGTGAAGAAGAAAGAGGCAGGTACCTTATGCTGCTTTAGAACTTTTGCAATGTAATGCCCGCCATCGGCAAATTCATGACCAGTGAACACGAGGGCCAGTTGCTTCCGTGTAGTATCCCCCCGCACAATGCCACCCTGGACCACCAGGTGACGGCCAAGGGAAGGCAGGGTGTCGTATTGCTGTACCGGATTGTCCTGCCAGGAAGCACTGGCAATGGTCAGGGAAAAACAAAAGGCGGTCAGCCACATGCAGTATTATTTTGTAGTGGTCAGTTCTTTGGTATAGTCAAAACGAAAACGGCCCAGGTCGGGACGATATTTGCGTGGGCGTTTCAGTTCATACTGGTAAATGATATTGCCCACTTCCTTAAAAAACGGATAGCCGATTTGCTCGTAATCATATTCATCATCATTCAGTACGCCATCGCTATTTACATAAATTACGCCGCTGAGCATGAACTCCACCTGGTTTTTAAAATCCACGATATAGGCAACATCGGTAAGAAATCCATAACTCCATCCAGTTTTATTGAATACCCTGATATGCGGAGGTATTTTGCTTCTGCCGGCTTTAAAAAAGAAGAATTTGGTATAGCTGTCGAAAAATTCTGTCGTGTCGTATTTCGGGTAATCGCTTTCACCGGGCAACTGTGACATGTAACGATAGAGGAATTGATAATCTGATTCCGTAAGATGAAATCGCTGCCCGGCGGGAACTGTTTCCGGAAATATAACGGATTGGAGTATGCGTTGTATATCTTCCAGCGGGAAATTGTTGTGCGTGGTAAAATCCATAGGCGCATGGATGAGGCTATCCTGCCGGTTGTAGTGAGCGCGCCCGATGAGTATTTTTTTGCTGAAATCGAATGGTAGCGGGTTGTATGCTGCCGGTTGCGCATACAATACTTTCTCCCCTTCTGTAAAACGAATGGGATTGGTATGGCGGTTCTGCTCTTCATTCATGGTTACAAAGCGCCGGGTGATGCGTGTGTCTTTATATCCCATTTCCCACAGGCGCTGGTTGAGCGTTTGCTGCCCTACAAATTCATACAGTCGGTTGTACGCATCATTGTCGCTCACGAGAAAGATCTTTTTTACGTAATGCGCTACTGATGGAAGGTAATTCGCTGCACTGCTGTCGTGCGTAACACGGGTTTGGCGTTCCCAGGCGCTGTCGGTCAGCATGGTGGTGTACTTGTTTACACCATATTGTTGCAAGGTGTTTATTTTTTCCAGGGCAAGCAATGCTGTAGGCAATTTTACCGTGGAGGCGGGATTGAAATACCTGTTCCGGTCTACATGCAGGTAATAATTTTTCAGTTGCGGCTGATTGTGCTTATCACGATTGATTTGTGTGTAGATCAGCTGGTAATGAAAAGTATCCGGTTGGTTCAGCACCTGCAGCAGCAAAGGGGAAGCGTTTTTGCGCAGCAGTTGTTCCAGCCATGCATCCGTTTTTTGTTGCGCAGTAACCTGCATCGAAATAATCAGTAACAATAGAAGCCCATGCAGTGTTTTCATAGGCAAAAGGTACGAACGGAGCGCGGCATTTACGCCAGCAGAAACACGCAGGGTGCGTCCGCATTAGCAATGCTACATTACAATCACCTGCCCTTGTTTTTTGGTGGTAGAAATCTAAGGGCAACAAATTCTTTCACCCACTTAATCATTCACCCCATTAAACCTTATTTACGTACACCTTCTCTTGCTTCCGGGCTCAACCCTTTTTCTTTGGGATAATCGCCCGAGCCGCCCTCGCCGCCTGTGTTTTCTATTTCATCTCTTTCGCGTTGTGATGCTTCGTGCCGTGATTCCGTTCTTCCTGCTTCCGGCGCTTTTTCACTGGGTTGCATCTGCTTGCGCATAAAGGCAGCGCTGGCCTGTGCGCCGAGCAGGTCGGCCATCATTACATGCATTTTGGTTTTAGCGCCGGAAATGATTTTCCTTTCACCTTTCATCAGTGCTTCGTATCCGTCTTTTGCCACCTGTTGCGGTGAGAGCAGATTTTTCTCCCGATAGATTACCGCGTCTTCCTGGCCGGCTTTGTGAAAGAAATCCGTATCAGTAGCGCCCGGCAGCAATACCGTGATGGTAATATCCGTATCGCGCAATTCATCTGCCAGCGCTACGCTGAAAGAAATCATAAATGCTTTTGTGGCGGCGTATACCGCCAGCAGGGGCACGGGCGTAGTGCCGGCTTCGCTGCCGAGGTTCAGAATCTTTCCTTCATTGCGGGCGAGCATTTCATGCAGGAAATATTTGGTGAGGGCAAGCGGCGCTGCAATGTTAAGTTGCACAATGTCGAGGTCGCGCTGCAAATCTGTTTCTGCAAATGGTCCCCATTCGCCCTGTCCGGCATTGTTTACCAGCGCATCTATTTCCACGCCCATTTCCTGTACGCGATGGTATATACGTTCAGGCGCATTGCGGTCAAAGAGATCTTCTGCAAGGGGTGTGATTTCTACACTGAACTCCTGCTTGAGTTCATCGCTTACTTCCTGCAACAGCCGTTCATTGCGTGCCACCAATATAAGATTGTAACCGTCGGCTGCAAACAACCGGGCCAGTTCATACCCGATGCCGCTGGTGCCACCGGTAATAAGGGCATACTTATTCCGGTTTTCCATGTTTATAGAAGGCATAATGCATATTATTTATCGTGAATAAGGGTAAGGGGTTTAAAAATTATGCCACCGGCAGCATCATGGCGCTATCGGCAAACAATGAAACCGTCTAACATTTTACCCTATATTGCACCCCTCAATTTTTGCCGCATGAAAATAGTCTCTTACCTGAGAGAAGGGCACGATCGGTTGGCCCTGCTCGTTGATGGATTGTTATACGATTTTGAAGTACTGCATCCTGACCTGCCTACCAATATGAGCATGTTTCTCAATTTCTGGGAAGATTCCTATACCATGGCATTGGCAGGAGAAGCCATGGTCCGTGAAGGAAAGATACTTCCCGAGCAGGGTTTTGCTTACGAAGAAGCGACCATCCTGGCGCCTGTTCCCTTTCCTACATCCTGCCGCGACGGCTATGCATTTCGCCAGCACGTGGCTGCTGCGCGACGCAACCGCGGCGTGCCCATGATACCCGAATTCGACCAGTATCCGATTTTCTATTTCACCAATCACCACAGCATACAGGGCCCCGGAGAAATTGCGTGCATGCCGGACCATTTTGAAAAACTCGATTTTGAACTGGAAGCCGCCATTGTTGTTTGTAAAAACGGCAGGAATATTCGCGCTGAAGAAGCAGACCAATATATCGGCGGACTGATGATCATGAACGATATGAGCGCACGCCGCCTGCAAATGGAAGAAATGCTGCTCAACCTGGGACCCGCCAAAGGAAAAGATTTCTGTACCGTGATCGGGCCCTGGCTCGTTACGTTGGATGAACTCCAGCCATTTGAAATTCCTGCCAAGGAAGGTCATACCGGTAAGAACTGGAACTTAGGCATGCGTTGTTGGGTTAATGGCAAACAGGTAAGCGAAGGCAATCTGGGTGATATGGATTGGACATTTGCAGAAATCATCGAACGCGCATCGTATGGTGCAACACTGTATGCCGGCGACGTGATCGGCAGCGGCACCGTAGGCACAGGTTGCTTCCTGGAACTGAACGGCACCGGCAAACTCAACGATCCCAATTATCCCGAACAATGGCTGCAACCCGGCGATGTAGTGGAAATGGAGATCGATGGACTGGGAAGACTGGTAAATAATATTGTGAAAGAAGAAGAAGATTTTTCTATTCTGAAAAAGAAAAAGTAGGTTATGATTTTCGACCTGAAAGCATTATCCACTGTAGAAGCACAGTATTACCTGCAGCACGTGGTAGCGCCGCGGCCTATAGCTCTGGCGAGTACGATAGACAAAGAAGGGAATGTAAACCTGAGCCCTTTTAGTTTTTTCAATGTCTTTTCCAGCAATCCGCCCATTGTTGTATTCTCTCCTTCACGCCGCGTGCGCAATAATACCACCAAGCATACCCTCGAAAATGTGCAGGAGGTGCCGGAAGTAGTGATCAACATTGTGGACTATAACATCGTGCAGCAGACCAGCCTTTCCAGCTGCGAATATCCCAAAGGCATAAACGAATTTGTAAAAGCAGGATTTACACCCGAACCCGCCACGCTCATCCAGCCGCCCATGGTAAAGGAAAGCAAGATAAAAATGGAATGCCGCGTGCACGAAATCAAACCATTGGGTCATGAAGGTGGCGCCGGCAGCCTGGTTATCTGCGAAGTAATCCGGTTACACATTGACGATAGCTTACTGGATGCAAACAAAAAAATCGATCAGCGCAACCTGCACCTGGTGGCCCGCCTGGGCGGCGACTGGTATTGTAAAGTGGATGCGTCCAATTTGTTCCAGGTAGCCAAACCCAATGTAAAACTCGGCATAGGGATAGATGCGCTGCCCGCCAGCATCCGTAACAGTACCATTCTTTCAGGCAATGATCTCGGGCAGCTGGCCAATGTAGATGAAATGCCCGCTGTTGATCCGGCATTTGCCGACGGCAAACTGCAACACATCATTCAATATTATTCGCTCAATCCTGCAGATATGGAAACAGAGCTGCACCGGTATGCAAAGGAGTTGCTCCAGCAGGGGAAGGTGCGGGAAGCCTGGCAGGTATTGCTGGCACAGGTGTGAGGTATGCAGTGTCGCTCACAACCATGCCCGATCAGCGCGTTCCACTTCATACAACGCATAATTTTGAATCTGCTGCGCCAGTTCCAATGGAATAAAGGGTATCGTGATGGCGCCCCCGGCCGTTACCAGACTGATGGTCGCGAGCCCTTTGCGTTGCTGGTACAGCGACTGCTGCAGTAGTACCTGTTGAATTTTATACCATTTAACAACCCGCACTTTACGCCCCCATATGCCACTGATCACCTGGAATGCATCGGGCGCTACATACAGGCGGAAATTATTGCGGTAGCCCCACGCATTGAACCATGTGCCCAATACCCATAGCGCCGGCAACAGCATCCACGGGTATAGTTCCCATGCCAGCAACAACGATACAAGCGGTATCACCGGCAATATACCTGCTATTAACACGCGCCGAACTATGTAGGAAGCATGAATACCATGTACGGAGTGTGCGGCATTATACAGCGCCTCATGGTAATGGTGTAACAACACACTGATATACTCCTGCCGGGTAACGGGCACGCGCACCAGTTGTTTTTCATTAACCTTATTACCGGCCACCTGGTGAAATTCCACAGTATACAAACCTATTTTACGCCGCAACCAGTTTGCTTCCCAGGAAATGAATTGTATGCGTGGAAACGGCACCAGGAATTGCCGGTTGTTCAACAGTCCCATGGAAAGTTTATACCCACCGGGCGTTTCTGCCAGGTACAAATTATAGTATCGCAGCAACACCATTGCCAGCGACACAAAAATGGACACCACCATCACCATGGCTATCAGCAAGGGTATGGACGATAGCAACCTGCGTGCAGCAACGGTGGCTTCCACCGTAGTAATAATATCGTCGCCGAAAGCTTCACGCAGATTTTGAAAAACCGATAGCATAAACGCCAGCACAATGAAAAAGGCCTGAAAGTGGTTGGCCGTTATACCAAGTTTCAGCAGCTCGCTTACAGAGAGGCGCAATACCGGTTTTTCAGGCACTGGCATGGCAGCCTGCTCATCCGGCGCCAACTGCTTTTTTTCCTGCAGCAGGAAGGCCCTGAACTGATCTGCCTTGCGGCGTGCTATAGCATCAATTACGGCTTCGGTTTTTTCGGAGCCTGCCGTATCGATGCGCACCTTTACCACATCGAGCAGTTGATGCAACAGGTTTTGTTCAATGTGTACGGCCTGTATGCGTTCCAGCGGAATGGTGATTTTTTTGCGGGTAATGAACCCCTTGCGGATGATCAGGTCGTCATCGGCAATATAAAAGCGGAACCAGAAAAAATTCAGCACCGAATGGACCAGGGCCAATACAGAAATGGCGCTCAAAATCCACGGGAATCCATCCTGGTCGTTTTTTTGCCCGGTGCGGAAGATGATCACCAGCAGTAGCGGCCACAGGGTTTTGATAATACTGATCACTGTTTTATACACCATGATCAGCAAACCAGCGAACGCCTGGCGCTGGGGCTCGTGCCAGTCATATCGCTTCGGCTGATTCATCGGCAATTTTTTTATTGATCCATTCTTTCAGCGACTGGGCTGTTTCCTGTGTTAATCCTGGTATGTCCATATCCGCCGCCCCCGATCCTGCGGTATACAACATCAGTGTGGCAAGGCCATAGGCGCGCTCCAGCGGTCCCATGCTTACCGTGCTGTGCTGAATGCGGTTGAAAGGGCAGGTTTGCGTACGCCTGATGAACCAGCCCGAACGATAAATGATGTCTTTGTCGCGGATGGCATATCCCCTGTGCAAATAGGATTTCTCAATGAGATATAAGCGGGCCCCGAATAGCAGCAGCCAGCCGCCGGCTATCAGCGCTATCCGGAACGGCTCCTGCAATGATTCTACCCATACAATAAGCACTGCTGCCATCACTGCCAGTACGCCCATGAAAATAAAACTCCGGATATGCATCACTTTCCGGTAGGCGGGCTCCAGTGGCTGCAACGGCACTGCTTCTACACGCGGTAAACTTTCGGTGGGAACAGGTTCATTAACAATATTCATGCGTTAAAAGTACTCATTCCCCGCATTTATTTCCGGCCAACAGCTGCATTATGGGCAAAGCCACGGCATTGGCTCCGTGCGGGAAAGACCAAATCACTATTTTTGCAAACCTTAAAAGTTACGGGGTTGGCATTCCAGGCGCCAGGCTTCCCCCTAATGCCTACTACCCGAAAAGCCATCACGTAACACGCAACATCTAAATATTAATACATGCATCTGTCAGAACAAGAGATTATTCGCAGGGAGAAACTGAAAGAATTACAGCAATTGGGCATTGACCCCTATCCGGCCCCATTATACCCGGTCAACACCACAGCTGCCTACATCAAACAACATTATAAGGGAGAAGAAAACAAAGACCAGTTTGCTGACGTTTGTGTGGCGGGCCGCATCATGAGCATCCGCGATATGGGTAAGGCTTCTTTTGCAGTAATACAGGACAGCAGCGGCCGCATACAATTATATATCAAGCGCGATGAGATTTGCCCGGGCGAAGACAAGACGCTCTACGATAAAGTGTGGAAACACCTGATAGACATGGGCGATATCATCGGCGTAAAAGGTTATGTATTCACAACCAAAACCGGCGAAAAATCCATACATGTTAAAGAACTTACCCTCCTGGCCAAATCATTAAAGCCTTTGCCGGTGGTGAAGGTAAAGGAAGGAGAAACCTTCGATGCGGTGACCGATCCGGAATTCCGGTACCGTCAGCGGTATGCCGACCTCATTGTGAATCCGGAAGTGAAGGAAGTATTTGTAAAGCGCACCCGCATGATCAACGCCATGCGCGAATTCCTCAACAGTCATGGCGCACTGGAGGTGGACACGCCGGTATTGCAGGCCATCCCCGGCGGCGCGGCGGCGCGTCCTTTCATCACACATCACAATGCGCTGGACGTTCCGTTTTACCTGCGCATTGCCAATGAATTGTATTTAAAACGCTTAATCGTGGGCGGGTTCGACTGGGTATATGAATTCAGCCGCAATTTCCGCAATGAAGGCATGGACCGCACCCACAACCCCGAATTCACCATACTGGAATGGTATACAGCGTACAAGGATTATTTCTGGATGATGGAAATCACCGAGCAGCTGATGGAAAAAGTGGCGCTGGCCATTCACGGTACTACCGACGTTCCGGTAGGTAATCATATCATCAGCTTCAAGGCACCCTTCAAAAGAGTTACCATCTTCGACGCTATTAAGGAACATACCGGCATCGATGTAAGCAATATGAATGAAGCGCAACTGCGCGATGCCTGTCGCCAGTTGGGCATTCATACCGAAGCCAGCATGGGACATGGTAAGTTGATCGATGAGATATTCAGCGAGCAATGCGAAGACCATTTTGTGCAACCCACCTTTATTATAGATTACCCGGTGGAGATGAGCCCGCTTACCAAAAAGCATCGCAGCAAACCGGGACTGGTAGAACGCTTTGAACTCATCATCAATGGAAAGGAAATTGCCAATGCGTACAGTGAGCTGAACGACCCGATTGATCAGCGCGAGCGCTTTGAAGCACAGGCTGAATTAATGCAGCGTGGTGATGATGAGGCCATGTATATCGATCATGATTTCCTGCGCGCGCTGGAATATGGCATGCCACCTACGGCCGGCATTGGCATAGGCATCGATCGTCTTTGCATGCTCATGACCAACCAGCCCAGCATACAGGATGTGTTGCTGTTTCCGCAGATGCGTCCGGAGAAGTTGAATGGAGGTGAAAAGTGATCTGCATCACCAGCAGTGTTTTCCTTTAATATTCTTTAACAAAAAAAATCCGTCGGCTACCAATTCCGGCCGCTTTTTTGCACCAGCTTCCGCGACCGAAATTTTATTGTAGCGTAAAAGATTCTGACGGATTATGAAACACTATGTGTTTGCTTTGGTTTGCCTGATTGTTTCGGTAAACCTGCTTGGTACCAGTGAGAAGAAAACAGTGTTCCATCCCCAAAACGGCTCCAAGGTATGCGAGTATGAAGTAGATGGCGTTCACCTCAACGGATTATTTGTCAGCTATTACGAAAACGGCCAGGTAAAGGCCAAAGGTTACCTGAAGAACAACCGTAAATCAGGTTTATGGACAGCCTGGTATCCCAACGGTGTCATGCATTCGCAAAGAAAATATGTTGACAACGACTCGTTTCACATTGTGAATGCCTGGGATTCGAATGGCGTAGCCACCAACCTGCCCGCTGCGTGGGATCCTGCCACGCCCATTGCTTCGTCGCCCATGCACCACTCAACAGATTCAATGTATATAACCGGCGATGAGCTGTTTGATATCTCGCAGGGAATTTTGCTGGACAGTACAGGTATCAGGCAGCCGGTGGCGCAATAGTATAAGGCGCCTGCCGGGTTTGAGGCCTGCGCATGGATGTAACCGGCTGTGCGAAAAATAGCAGCTGTGGTATATAATTCCTGGCGCCCCCTGATTCCAGACCCCGCGCATCAGACAAACAGGTCTTGCATCAATGGCTCATCCGGGTTGACAGCATACCGGCTGAAATCAGTGATGCCATGTGCTTTCAGCAAATCTTCATCGATGAAGAAATTGCCGGTGCATGCTGCGGCAGGTTGCTGCAGTATGTACCAGGCGGCTTCTGCCACAATATCGGGCGTACGGCTGCGCTGCAAGAGCATTTCTCCTCCCGGCAGGTTGCGGATGGCAGCAGTGGCAATGGTAGTGCGTGGCCATAGGGCATTAACCGCAATGCGATGCTGTTTCAGCTCCTCCGCCAGCCCCAGCACAATCATACTCATACCAAACTTGCTGATACTATAGGCCAGGTATTGGCCAAACCAGGCAGGGTTCAGTTGCAGTGGGGGCGATAAATTGAGGATATGCGGATTGGCCGCTTTTTTCAGATGGGGAATGCAGGCCTTGCACATGAAAAAGGTGCCTCTCACATTGATATCCTGCATCAGGTCCCAGCGTTTGGGCGCTGTTTGTTCCGTGGGAGCGAGGTGTATGGCACTGGCATTGTTTACCAGTATGTCGATGCCGCCAAAGGTATCTACCGTAGTTTTCACCACCTGTTCAATGCTTTCTTCAAAACGGATATCGCCCTGCAGGGGCAACACTTTACCGGGCCCGGACTGGTCAATTTCTTCTGCGGCGGTATAAATAGTGCCTTCCAGTTTGGGGTGTAGCTCGGCCGTTTTACCCACTATGGCAATATGGGCGCCGTCTTTTGCCAGTCTTTTGGCAATGGCTTTGCCAATTCCCCTCGTGCCGCCGGTAATGAGCGCCACCTTTTTTTCGAATATCATAACTCGGTTTGTTTAATGTTGCAGCCTACAGGATTTCCATTAGAAGCGCGGGCATACCGCCGCTCATGGGAAAATTCATATTGATTTTCAAGCTTTGTTATACCCGAAAAAGCATTTTTACGAAAACAACCCCTCGTAATTCTACGAAATTGCTGGTAATTCATGAATGCAAAAAGTTGAGCAAAACTGCGCTTGCGTTTTGATTGATTATGGAATAGGTTTGTAATCGTCAGTTTGATTGATTCGTCAGACACCAATATCCAAAAAACCAGACCAATTATCCTGAAAGAAAAACCAAACGTCCCTGGAAAACCAGCCAGATCCTTGAAAAACCAATAGGCAACACCAATATCCGGAACAACCAGTCAAGTCAGCGAATCATCCAAACAGACAGCCAAACATCTAATAATCCTGATATCCAGATCCTTTGAAACCCGATGTGAATCCAATTAATCCTTTGAACCTGTGAATTTGTACCTATTGATGACCCTGTAATGCTGTTAAGGTTCGTACAAAACTTTGTGGAACAGTCCTGGAGCTTCATCCCGGACTGTTCTTTTTTTATCCACTGCCATCAATTTCTCCCTGTGTTTACACGCTGCATGAAAGGTAACTATTAATTCTCCGCCAAGGCCTATTTTTTCCAATCGGTCAGGTTACGGGCATTAATACCTGAAAAATTTCATCAGCAGAAAATAATACCCTCGAATTGTCGTTTGTTTAGCCCTATAGAGGTACAGTAAATTTCGTGGTGGGGACACTGTAAGATAGTTCCCTTGAAGGATTGTTGTCTCTTCCTCGTTTGTATTGACTAATCACGAGAAATAGGTTCTCATAATATCAGGGTACAAACCGGCTTTTTCCAGGGCCGGTTTTTTTTATGCAGGCAGGGGGGAAGTGTGCTGGGAAAAGAGGTACTCAGCATGTGAAAGCGGAAACGGGGGTGGGCGCCTAACTAAAGCCACAAGAAAAGAAAAAAGGCCTTCCTCCCTTGAGGTAAGGCCTCTGACTCAATGAACCCCTATAATTATCTGACGACTGTGTATCTCACTGTCTGTCTTAATGGTGGCTGCGTAAATACCGGGTTGCAGGCTTCCAAAAGGCCCGGCTGTAAAATGGTTAGTGCCCTGTTGCAACTGCAATTGCTGTCGGTATACCACGCGCCCCTGCAGGTTGGCCACTTCCAGGTAACCCACTGCTGCTTCCCTGGCATGAAAGCTGATCGTGAGCCTTTGTGTAACATGGGTAGGATATACATGCAGGGGGCCAATATTGTCCTGTGCAGGGAAGGGCAATACGGCCGAATGGGTTACATCGCCATTCATCAATACGATCTTGAGGCGATAATATACCACACGGCTTACCCGGGTCGAAGGATCGCTCCAGTTGTACGCCTGTATGGAACTGCCGGGCGTGATGGTGAACTCGTGCACAGCATTGAATTGTGTGCCGTCGATGCTTTTCTCTACGATGCAGCTATGCACACGATCGGGAACGGTAAGCTGCCATTCCAGGTTGATGCGGTTATTGGTTTCGCTGCCCCTGAAATTCACTACCGGCGTTACCGGCAATGCCGAGCGTGGGTACCAGAAAGGAGCAAAGTAGATACTGGCATTGCGGCTTTGCGCAGCATTGCTGTTATTTTGAATTCCTATACGCAACCGGAAACTGGAAACATTGTTATTCAGTGCCGAAAACATCACCGTTCTTTCTGTCGTATCTATACCGCTGAAGTCTCTGGCCGTAATATTCCTGCACAGCCAGAGCGTACCGATATGCTCAATTGCCAGCTCACCGGTAATAAGGTCATAATCCACAAAACCGCCGCCCAGGTCTATTCCTACAAATTCATGCACCGCGCGGCCGCCGGAAACTAAACCATCGATATCTATCCCGGACACGGTGACAGATGATTGTGTTTGTGGTGTAGTGGAGTTAGGATTTACAAAGGTGATTTCAAATTCCACATATCCCTCCCTGTTACCCTGTACGGTGACGGAGGGCTGAAAGGCCTCATCGTAGCCGTCGCCAGTCTGGTCAAGGTCCGACAAGGTGGTATTGCTGGTAATGTTGGAGATGCGCACCAATGCATCGGTACCGCTTTTTACGGAAGAATACCGGTATACAGCGCCTTTGCTGAGATGAGTGCCTGAAATGCGCTGGGGATTGCGAAACCGGTAGCGCTGGGCCAGGGAGGAGTCAGAAACAGCCAGCAGCAGCAATAAACAGCCCAATATACGGATGATGGCAATCCGCTTGCCTACGGTCAGGGTTTTCATAGTATAGGGTTTTCGGGGGTATATAATACGGGACTTATACCCGTTCCATCATTAACAGGTTAAACGTACAACGAAACAACGGGTACTACAATAGCATAATTACTAAGGCAATTATCTATTACCGTTAGTTGCTGAAAATACGGAGCGGCCTGACAACGCAAACGCAAGATTAATAAGGTGTTTCAGATAAAAGAAAATAAGCAAGAGTAATTTTGCCCGCTGCATGACGTCCATGCTCATTTTTCTTTAAGCACCTTTTAATGTTGTTTTAATGATTTTTAAACAAGCTGCGCTGTTGCGTCATACTATTTGCGGGCAGAATCTGCCGGCACAGGAGCGGCCGTTGCGTCTGCAGGGGCAGTTTGCGCCGTGTCTTGCGGCAGGGCAATGATACCACGGCTATTGAAGAACTGGATGTTGGTGAGGTTTTGTGCAGCCTGCAGGCCGTTCAACGCCACAATGGTTTTATCAGGTTGGTAGATATAAGCAGTGTCGTCGGTATAAAATTGTTGCTTGGTCTGGTCCCACCACAGCTTCTGTGTTTTCAGCGTATCGCCGTTGCGGATGTTGACCACCAGCACGCTATCCTGCAACAATACTTTGCCATCGTCTACCAGGTATTTGGCATAATTGGCATCGAGGTAACTCTCTGTATTGGCCAGTGAATCAAAAAAATCTACATGCAGCGACTGGGGAAATTCTATGTAGGGAGGTTTTTCCAGGATGCGCAGCATATACGGCGACGTTAGTTTGGCTTTCACATAGCCGTCCTGGCTCAGGTAGCTTTCCACCACTTTTGCTTCTTCCACTCCTACGGTCTTTTTGGTGAGCATATCCACCGTGGTCATATCATTCTCACACGACATAAGAAAAAAGCAGCCCATCACAAGAGCTGCTATTCCGGTACAATATTTTGAAGCCAGGTGCATCATGTACTAATCATACTTACGTTTCAGGAACCAGATATCCGTCAGAGACAGTCCCACGCCTATACGAAAGAAGTTTTCACGTATCAGGTTTTCCTTATTGCCGCGCTGCCCGTATTCCAGCAACACATTGATCACAGAAAACTGGTTGGTGTATTGAGGCTTCACCATGGGCAGGCTTGCTCCCAACGATACGCTCCATTTAGGCAGTTTGTTATCGGCATTGATATAATCTTCTCCAATGGAAAAACCACCGCGGTACAATACGTTGTTCCAATAGCGTTCCCTGTTTTTTCCTGAAGGCAGAATTTGTCCGCCCACGTGCATCGTCCAACTGTCCTGCACCGGTTCCGATTCGCCAAAGAAACGATAATTACTCCACTGCGTAGTGTTATAATCAATGCCCACCATCCAATGGCCGCCTTTTTCAAAGATCAGGCCGGCGCCATAAGACGCAGGATAGATCACATCGCCCGAAATATCGCTTTCCCGGTACACGGAATCAATTTGTAAGGGTGCACCGGTGCCGGAACTGTATTGAAAGGTTTCCCGGATGACGTCGCGGGTGCCGCTGAAATTGTGTTCCAGGCTGCCGTGCGCCCCGAGCCGCAGGAATGTTGTTTTATTTAAAGGTATTGTGTATTGAATGCCTCCATTGGCTACCACACCTCCGTAGTTGGAACGGGTTTCGTGGTTGCTCATGTAGTGAAATACGGAATCGTTTACGATAGAACGCCGGGAAGAAAAGTCTTTCGAACCGAATAAATAACCTACGTTCACGCCAACACTGAGGTATTTAAACAGGGTAAACCCGGTACCGACATGCGCTTCGTAAGCGCCGCCACTTCCTTCAAACAAGGTATTCACACTGTCTACTCCCGGCAGCTTTTCCGGGCGTTCCAGTTTGTAGTTTACCCGGGTAATGGGGCGGAGACCAATATTCATTCCCCAGCCGCCTGTTTTTTTCAAAGGAAACCCAAACTGTAAGTAGGAAATGGTAGGGCTGTAGGCATTGAATTTCCTGGGCGGATCGATGGCGCGCAAAGTACGGTTATCGAGCTCGAAACCCAGGTCGAGTATGGTTCTCTGCATGCGGCCATAAGAGGCCGGATTCTGAAAATTTAGGGTGTTATAATCGTAATAAGCAGCGGAAACGCCTCCCATGCCACGGGTATGTATGTTCTGGCTGGGTACAATATCTCCCAGTCCGTACCGCGAATAGGGTGAGTTAATGGTTTGGGCCTGTGCCATTGAATTTGTACAAAACCAAACAAGTGCTAACAGCCTGATTCTCTTATACATTGTTGTGCTCGCTAATAGCATAAAGCCCTTTAAAGATTAAATTGGGGTCTGCAAATATCTTGTTTTTCAAATGATACACAAAATAGGGTGCATCACCCCCGGTTAACAGTACGTTAAAGTTCCCGTAGCGCTCCGCATAGGCGTCGATTATTCCATCGATCTCTTTGGCCATGCCGAGTATCACGCCACTGAGTATGTTGGTGGGTGTATCGTAGCCGATGAGCGGAAAATTCCAGTCTTTGGTTACCAGCGGCAATTTGGCGGTAAACATATGCAATGATTTGAACCGCATTTCCATGCCCGGTGAAATGCCCCCGCCCATAAACTGGTGGTATTTGTTCACGAAATTATAGGTGATAGCGCTGCCCAGCCCGATCACGAGGTTATTTTTATCCGGGAAAAGATGCACCGCCGCCGTTACCAGGGCCAGGCGGTCGGCACCGATAGTGGAAGGTTGGCGTGCCGGAGTGGTCACCGGCAGTTTACTGGTATGGCTCAGCCTATGAAAACGGCCGGCCCTGGCCAGCACTTCTTCAATAGCCGGGGAATGATTGATTACCGAAGAAAGTATGGATTTCTGCGGCTGATAAGTGTCAACAATACGTTGAATGGTTTCCACGGAATCGTTCTCCAGCATGAACACCTCGTGCAATGTTGCACCTTTGAATACCGCACCCTTGAGGCGTGTGTTGCCAAAGTCGAAGCAAAGTGTTGTTTCAGACATGTGTGGAGATGAATTGCCTTTGGGAATAAATATCAAATAGCAATAAGGTTGGTGGTTACGATTATTCTCCAAGCCCGATGTCAAGGTCAAACGCGCTGAGATTGCGGAAATGCCCATTCAGTTTTACCTTTTCCTTCAGTTGTTCCATTTCCATCAGCATGGGAAGCACTTTTTGCAGATGCCTTTTGATGTATTCCTGCCGCTGTATTTCCTTTAACAAGCCCAGCAATTCATATTCTTCTTCGAGCGACAAGCCTGCGTGGTGTGCCACATCATAAGAGATCAGCTGCGATTCAGGCTTTTTAAAATCCTTGCTGATATTTAGTAACCGGTGCAATTCCTTCACACCAAAAATTACTTTTTGCATCAGCTCCCTGTTACCCGCATCTTCATCATTATGGGGATAATTTACAATAGCTCCGCTGTATAATTTGTCCGGCACTTCCTTGATCACCTCCAAAATGCGAAACACACGCAGGCCTTTTGTTTTGATATCCATTTCCCCGTTTTCGTACACCTGCACCACTTCGGTAATCTCCACCAGTGTGCCCATTTCCTGCAACCGGTTGTTTACCACAGAAGGAATACCAAAAGGTTTTTTCGCCTCATGGCATTCATTGATCAGTTGCTTGTATCGCGGTTCAAATACATGCAGGTGCACGCGTTCGCCCGGATACACCACAATACCAAGGGGGAATATGGGAATAAAATTGGTCATAACAGAACCTCGGTTAAACGTGCAAATTACGGGGTATATACCAAAAAAACAGTGCCGGAAAAAATAGCGTGGCAGTAGCAGGCAGGGAATGGTTCCCCGTTGGAAAAATTGGCACAGGCTTACAGTTGAAACTCAACACCTGAAACCCGAAACTTTTCTACACCTTTGCACAAAATTTTTAATGAATGAAAATTACCGGTTTCACCATCATACGGAATGCGTTGCTGAATGATTATCCTGTGGTGGAATCCATTACTTCTATATTGCCGGTGGTAGATGAAATGATTGTGGTGGTAGGCGACAGTGATGATGAAACGGAACAACTCATTCGTTCCATCAATTCTCCCAAGATATCCATTCATCATTCTGTGTGGGACCAGTCGTTAAGAAAAGGCGGACGCGTGCTGGGCGTAGAAACCAACAAGGCTTTGCAGCTGATTCCGTCCGACAGCGATTGGGCTTTTTATATCCAGGCCGATGAAGTGGTGCATGAAAAATACCACGCCATCATACGGCAGGCGGCTGAGCAATATAAAGACGACAAACGGGTGGATGGATTATTGTTCAATTACCTCCACTTCTACGGCACCTACGACTATGTGGGCGACAGCCGCCGCTGGTACCATAAAGAAGTTCGTGTTATCCGCAACGACAAAAGCATTACTGCTTACCGTGATGCACAGGGGTTCAGGCGCAATGAGCAACGCATCAGGGTAAAACCGATCGACGCCTGGATTTATCACTATGGCTGGGTAAAAAACCCCAGGCAAATGCAAACGAAAAGAAGAAACATGACCGAATGGTGGGAAGAAAACGCATCGGCGCCCAACCTGGTAGGCCTGGAACTGTTCGATTTTGCAGGGAATGTGGACTCGCTCGATCGTTTTACAGGTACGCATCCCGCCGTGATGCAAAAGCGCATCAGCGAACAAAACTGGGATATTGAAATTGATATATCGAAGAAAAAGTTTTCACTGAAAGACCGGTTTTTATACTGGTTTGAAAAAAAGACCGGTATCCGGTTATTTGATTTCAAGAACTACAGGATAATTTAGCATGATATATGGTTATATGGCCAGGCATACATTTTAACTATGGCAACCATGTATCATTTATAATGTCGTAACGGTTCATCAACAACGCAACATTTGCTTGAACGCACTTACCCACACATACCTGCAACGGCTGTTGAGCGGCGAAACGCAAGCCATCGCCCGTGTGATATCCATGGTGGAAAATGAAGTGGAGGGATTCGAGGAATTGCTGCAGGCGCTGCCGCACAACAAGGTGCCGGTGATTGGCATTACCGGACCACCGGGCGCTGGCAAAAGCACGCTTACCGATGCGCTGATCGCGGCCTGTGTGCAGGAAGGTAAAAAGGTGGCCGTATTGTGTGTAGACCCTTCCTCGCCCTTCAACATGGGCGCCTTGCTGGGCGACCGCATACGTATGAGCGATTGGTATACGCATCCCGATGTATACATCCGTTCACTGGCCAGCAGGGGTTCGCTCGGCGGATTACATCCGAAAATCATCGAAATCACCGAAGTGCTCAAAGCTGCCGGTTTTGATTATATACTGGTAGAAACGGTGGGCGTTGGACAAAGCGAAGTGGAAATTGCCGGCCTTGCCGATACCACCATCGTGGTGCTGGTGCCCGAATCCGGCGACGATATACAAGTGATGAAAGCCGGCCTGATGGAAATTGCCGATCTGTTTGTAGTAAACAAATGCGACCGGCCCGGCGCCGATCTCTTTATCAAAAATCTCCTCGCCCGAACCAACACAGTTTCGCGTAATGAAGTAAACCCTGTACCGGTACTGAAAACAATTGCCCATCAAAGGGAAGGTATTGGAGAACTTTTCGAGGCCATCCGGTTGCACCTGCAACAGCAGGAACCTTCCCCAAGAAAATACTTACTGTTGGCGCAACGCGTTTTTCATATTATCAGGGACCAGCGGATGAAAGACCTGGATATGGAAGCGCTGACAGCAGCTATAAAAGAGGCTTACGAAAAAGGAGACTTCAACCTGTACAGGATTGTAGCAAAGTATAACCGCGGATTTAAGAGTGAGGCGGAATGAATGGAGAGGCGCAATTCTATGAGTACTGCACAGATCAATAATTTCCAAACCGCATTCCGCAGTACAATCGTTTAAAGAAATTCTTCAGTCGCACGCCTAGCGGGATGTGCGGGTCACCGAGCCGACCATTAAAGGGTTCTCCGCGACGCAGGTAATAACGCGTAAACGTGCTGCTGGTCATGCCCCATTTGGCAATAAACTGGTAATACCCCTTGTTCTTTTTAATACGTCGCGTAGAAGCCGACCCGAAATGGTACACACGGCACTTGCTAACGCCTTTGAACAAACGGACCCCCAGTAACCACAGTTTTCTTGAAAAATCCGGATCAGAATACATTCCGGGTGAAAATTCTGTACTGTAGCCGCCCACCAGGTCCCAAATTTCCCGGTGTACCACGTTGGGTGGCCAGGTAGCGCCCTGCCAGTCGGGCATGGGCAGCGAAGCAAATTCTGTGAGCAGTTGGTCTTGTTTAAAATCATGTACCCCGGTGCCGTAGTTTCCTTTGATGGAACAATTGCTTTGGGGCACTGCTTCAATGGCCGTGCCGGAAAGAAAAAAATACGGATGGCCGATTTGTTCTATTTCTTCGCGCAGGGCACTGTCCCAGCCCGGGCATACATACATATCATCGTTCATGTACAGCAGGTAGTCGGTGGTCATGAGGGTGCGCGCAATGTTCAATGCGTAACACACACCTATATTGTTGCGGCTGTAGGTAAAATCAATATCCGGCTGCTGGTTGATCCAGTCGAGCGTGCCATCGGCGCCTTCATTCACGTGCACAATGATCTGGTGCCTGTATTGCGAATTCCTGCGGATGCCTTCAATACAAAGTTGCAGCATTGGCAGATTGTTCCAGGTAGGTATAATAATCGAAAACACCGCATTGGTGTAATGCGAACGACGGCTGCTTTGAATGAGGTCCGAAGAAATGTCCATGCGGCAAAATAATGAATAATGGGTAGAACGGCGCTGCGCGATGCACAACAGCTATATCATTGCCAGGAACAGCTTTGTTTATTGTGAAGGAAATTAAGTACGCATCGGGGAAAAGACTTCCCGATTGGTGGGAGCTACCGCGATACGTGAACGCGATGGTTACATTACTGACGTTTCTTTCGTACCGGCACTTTCTTTTCTGCCGCCGCAGCGATCAATTCGTACAGTTTGGCGCTTTCAATGCCGATCAGCCGGGCAATGATGATTATATCCTTGACCGTAAATTTCTCCGGGTTGTTGATCTTGTTGGTAATGCGTACGTAGTTGATTCCTGAATCTTTAATAATGGCATTCTTGGTAGTAATGTCGAATATTTCGGTGAAGCTTTTCATTTTCCCCGATTCAATATACGCCTTCACCGCCTGGTATTTCGTTTCGTTTGACATAGTGGCTTTCTTATCAGGAAAGATAGAATGATATTCAATTTCATGATCAAAATCAATCGTATCAGGTCTTGTTTTTGTTATAAAAAGCATTACTTTTGAGACTCAATACGTCTTATTTTAGTGCCAGTTATAGAGTTGCTGTCCATGGACCAAGCTTAAGGTCAATATGGTTTCTCCACCCTTCGGGATAGCAATCCGCCGCCGGTGTATGCCGGCGGCACTTTTTGAAAAATCGCAAGCAAGCCGTCAACAAGGAGCAGGGAGGATGAATGATGAAGCGGTGCGCGCAGGTTATAGCTGGTCAACCTGTAGCCGGACCAACTTCAGAATTTATCACATTCTTGCTCCTTGTTCTGCATAGAAGGTTCAGGGCTGGCGATTGTCCTTATACCAGCGGTAGCCGATGTAAGCAAGCACGAGGAAAGGTATCATCGCCAGGTAAATAATGCCGGCATTGAATCCCCTGGCAGGTTCTTCGCCCAGTTGCTGTGCCGTTCTTGTACAGATAGAACACTGCGCCTCCAGGTAACCGGGCAATAGCAGCGCCAGCAGCATCATTAAAGCAAGAAATAGGCCCCGCTGTTTCATAATCATCTGTTATTGGCCGCAAAGATACGCCGGAAAGTCGAGTTGAAACATGATGCTGGTTAGTTGAGCCATTTTTGCGGAAGACAGGCCTTTTCACATGGGGCCATCCCTTACAGGAACACTTAAAACAAAACCTGCACCAGCGCCTGCCCGCCCTCATTAAAAGATTGCATAAAAGAGAAACCGCTGCCCTGTTTGGCAGCGGTTCAGATCTGTCATCACCGGTTAATTTACTTCTGCGGTCCACCATGCGTGCGCATGTATTATTCACGCTCACGTGTTTTTTTGAACACTTCCCAACCCTTTGCGCCATTTGACCGCATTACCAGTTTGTGATCTCCGTTTTCCAGGGTGATGAAATAAATGGTTTCATTGTTCATGGCTATTTCGAACAGATCGGAGATCCAGTACCGCGCATAATTCTTTTTCACTTCAGTAAACAAACGGATGGGCAACTGGGAGGAAACGATATTGCGCGATACGGCCACCAACGTGCCTTCACGGGCATACCAGGCATACATAACCTGCTGGTTCATGGTGAATGTAGCTTTCACATATTCATTGCTTCTTTCCCACACCACATCCTGCGCAGTTGCGAAATCTTTTTTGAAGTTGCTGATAACGCGCTCATTTACTATCACACCGGTGTTCGCAAAAACGGACACACCGCTCAGCAGCACCGTCAGCATCCAGATAAATAATTTGTGTTTCATTGCTTTACTTTTTTATAATGATTTGTTAATCGTCTGTCACCAGGTGTGACGCAGATGGTAACGCAAATGTTACACGCGCATCACTCTTTTACTGCCTGTTTGTTACCAAAGGCGGCGCAAAGTTGAAGCAATGTGTGGGGGAATGCAAGCAAGGAAAGAATGAAATGCCATTTTGTGAGGATGGATTGAGCACCCGACCCTGGCAGCTACCATAAAAAACGTGGATGACGAGCATACGCATCATCCACGTACCTGTAATTGTTGAAACGAATGCCTTTTACGCCTCTTCCGTCTTCAACATCTTCTGGAACTTCTTGCGTTCTTCTTCGTCGAGAATGGTTTTGCGCATGCGGATGAAGTTGGGTGTTACTTCAATACATTCATCCTGCTGAATATATTCCATGCATTCTTCCAGCGTCATCTGGATTTTGGGCGCAATATTGGTGGCTGCGTCGCTGCCGCTGGCGCGCATGTTGGTGAGTTTCTTGCCTTCGATGATGTTCACTACCAGGTCGCCGGGTTTGATATGTTCACCAATGATCTGGCCGGCATATACTTCTTCGCCCGGATCAATGAAAAACGATCCGCGGTCCTGCAATTTGTCCAGTGCATAGGCGGTGGCCGTTCCATTCTGCTTGGCCAGCAATACGCCATTGTTACGACCGGGAATAACGCCTTTCCAGGGTTTGTATTCACTAAAACGGTGAGCCATAACTGCTTCCCCGGCAGTGTTGGTGAGCATCTGGGTACGCAAACCAATCAATCCGCGCGAAGGAATATCAAATTCCAGGTGCTGCATTTCGCCTTTGGTTTCCATCACCAGCAATTCACCCTTGCGGCGCGTTACCAGGTCAATTACTTTGGAGGCGTATTCCTGGGGCACATCCACTACCAGCGTTTCATAAGGCTCACATTTTTTGCCATTGATTTCTTTCACAATTACCCGCGGCTGCCCTACGGTGAGTTCATATCCTTCGCGGCGCATGGTTTCTATCAATACGCCCAGGTGCAATATACCACGACCATATACTTCAAAACTATCGCCGCCCTGGCTGTCCATGACGCGCAATGCCAGGTTTTTTTCGGTTTCTTTCATGAGGCGGTCACGGAGGTGACGGCTCGTTACAAATTTTCCATCGCGGCCGTAAAAGGGCGAGTTGTTGATGGAAAACAACATGTTCATGGTAGGCTCATCCACACTGATCACAGGCAGGCCTTCGGGGTTTTCAAAATCGGCAATGGTATCGCCAATGTTGAAATCCTCTACGCCTACTACAGCGCACAAATCGCCGGCCTGTACTTCGGCCACTTTTTTCTTTCCCATACCTTCAAACACATACAATTCCTTTACACGGGATTTTCTTACCGATCCGTCGGCCTGTACGAGGGAAATGGGTTGATTTTCCTTTATCACACCGCGGGTTACTTTTCCAATGGCAATGCGGCCGAGGAAGGAAGAGTAATCCAGCGAAGTAATCTGCATTTGCAGGGTGCCTTCGCTTACCGTGGGTGGCGGCACATGTTGCAGGATGCCGTCGAGCAAAGGTGTGATATCGGCCGAAGGTGTTAGCGAATCGTTGAACCAGCCGTTCTTTCCGCTGCCGTAATAGGTGGGGAAATTCAATTGTTCTTCGGTAGCATCAAGATTGAAGAACAGTTCAAAAACGGCATCATGCACCTCGTCAGGGCGGCAGTTCGGTTTATCTACCTTGTTGATTACAACAATTGGGCGCAGGTTCAGTTGCAGGGCCTTCTGCAGAACAAAACGTGTTTGTGGCATGGGCCCTTCAAAGGCGTCTACCAGCAGGATAACGCCGTCGGCCATCTTCAATACCCTTTCCACTTCACCACCAAAATCGGCGTGGCCGGGCGTATCAATCACGTTTATTTTTACGTCTTTATAGGTTACGGCTGCATTCTTACTGAAGATCGTAATCCCTCTTTCTCTTTCCAGATCATTGCTGTCCATGATGAGCTCCCCGGTCTGCTGATTTTCGCGAAATACTTTGGTAGCATGCAATATCTTGTCTACCAGGGTGGTCTTACCGTGGTCAACGTGGGCAATGATGGCTATATTTCTGATATTCATAGTTTGCTGATACTGTAACTGCTGCTTTGCAGCTTTTTAAGCGCGCAAAGGTACGGCATCAATATTGAACGAGGAACAAGGAATTTGGAATGTGCAAAGGCGGAAGGCTAATTCAGTGAGGGCCACTACATTAGGAACACAAAAAGTTGGAAAGAATTCTTTTGTTATAACAATTTTCTGATAAGGTTGATAATAATGGTGAGCAATACGCTGAACAGGACCATGGTGGTGATGGGAAAATAGAACCGGAAATTTTCCTTTTCCACCCGTATATCGCCCGGCAGGCGACCGATCCAGTGGAGCTTATCGTGAAAAAAATAGATGATCATGCCCACCACAATAATGCCGGCGCCGATAATCACGATCCATTTTCCGGTATCTGCGTTCATACCTTTTTATTGTAAGCAACAAAAAACAGTATACAGGTTTCAGCAACATTCAAATATTAAAAATCATAATAGCCTTTCACTAAATTTTCGTTTATGCCTTGTTTTTTGTTATTTGGCTTTTGTTATTTTTAGCAGTCGGGTGTTGCTGAAAATTCCGACTACTTTCAACATCAAATTTACAGCATGAGCAAAAAGAAATGGCTCATAATTATCCTGCTTGGACTGGTCATTGCTTACCTGAGCGGACCGCGTCCTGCCGCTCCTGAGTATTCAAAAACGATGCCTTCCGTTCCCGGTGATCCGGCGCAGTTGGAGCAATATGTGCAGGTGCGCGAATCGCAGCACCGGTTGCGGCCCGATAACGAAGCCCGCATTGTGTGGGCGAACGATTCTTCAAAAGATATTACCNAATACNGCATCGTATACCTGCATGGGTTTTCTGCTTCNCAGGAAGAAGGCGACCCTGTGCACCAGGATATTGCCCGGCANTTTGGTTGCAACCTGTATTTATCCCGACTGGCCGAGCATGGCATCGACACCACGGAACCCATGGTAAATCTTACCGCCGATGCCTACTATGAATCTGCCAAGGAAGCACTGGCCATCGGAAAACAGATAGGCCGTAAAGTAATATTGATGGGCACCTCTACCGGCGGCACACTGGCGCTGAAGCTGGCAGCAGATTTTCCGGATGTACATGCGTTGGTGTTGTTATCGCCCAATATTGCCATCAATGACCCTGCTGCGTGGATATTGAACAATCCCTGGGGATTGCAACTGGCACGGCTGATCATGGGATCGAAGTATATTGAGTCGAATAAAGATACACGGGATATTTACCGTAAGTACTGGACCTGGCGTTACCGCATAGAATCTGTGGTAGCTCTGGAAGAGTTGGTAGAAACTTCCATGACGGAAGAAACTTTCAGCAAAGTGCAGCAGCCTACCCTGCTGTTGTATTATTACAAAGATGATGTTCACCAGGACAGCGTGGTAAAAGTGAGCGCTATGCTGGATATGTTTAAGCAACTGGGTACGCCGGAAGACCAAAAGCGTGCTGTTGCCATGCCCAATGCGGGAGATCATGTGATTGGTTCGTATATCAAATCAAAAGATGTGGAGGGCGTAAAGAGGGAAGTGGAGGCGTTTTTGAAGGAGATTGTGAAAATGGATGAGTAGTTAAATCCTTTTTCCAACATTCCGTTGCCTGCATTTTCCCCATACTTTCTTTAATTTACCCCTTCAAACCAATTCAGCCATATGATCCGCTCCAAAATTGCCGGCATCGGCATGTACGTTCCCGAAAATGTGGTGACCAATAACGATCTTACCCGCTATATGGACACCAGCGACGAATGGATACGCGAACGAACTGGTATACAGGAACGGCGCTTTGCCCATCGCACCAAAGAAACTACTACTACCATGGGTGTAGAAGCTGCCCGCATCGCCATAGAACGTGCCGGCATCACGCCACAGGATATAGATTTCATCGTATTCGCTACGCTCAGCCCCGATTACTATTTCCCGGGCTGTGGCGTACTGGTACAGCGCGCCCTTAAAATGAAAGAAGTGGGCGCTTTGGATGTACGCAACCAATGCAGCGGTTTCGTATATGCATTGAGTGTAGCTGACCAGTTTATAAGGAGCGGCATGTATAAAAACATTCTCGTCATTGGCAGCGAAAAACATTCGTTCGGGCTCGATTTTAGCACCAGGGGGAGAAATGTGAGCGTGATCTTTGGCGATGGCGCCGGCGCAGTAGTGTTACAACCTGCGGAAAAAGAAAACCAGGGCATACTCACCACACACCTGCACAGCGATGGTGAACTGGCCGAAATCCTGGCCATGTACAATCCCGGCACCCATGCCAATCACTGGACGGCACAACCACTGGCTGATTTTGACGATGCAGAAATCGGGCAAATGTTCATGAGCCACGCCATCATCGATAAAGCACAGCTATTTCCTTATATGGACGGGCCAACTGTGTTCAAGAAAGCAATAGTAAAATTTCCCGAAGTAATTATGGAGGCATTGCAGGCAAATGGCCTGCAGCCATCCGATATTGACCTGTTGGTGCCTCACCAGGCCAACCTGCGCATCGCACAATTTGTACAACAACAACTCGGCCTCCGCGACGACCAGGTGTTCAATAACATCCAGCGCTATGGCAATACCACAGCAGCCTCCATTCCCATTGCATTATGCGAAGCCTGGGAACAGGGAAAAGTAAAAGAAGGGAATCTCATATGCCTTGCCGCATTTGGCAGCGGTCTTACCTGGGCCAGCGCGTTGATGAGATGGTAAATAAAGTGAGTAGTGAATTGCTCACTACTCACATGGTTTCCTTATCATGCCCCTCGGTTTTCACAATCTTGTTGTATACGCCCAGCAGGAGGAAGGGCGCAGCCCACTGACCGATGAACAGGCTGGTGCTGTTTTTGCCAAGCATTTTAAAAATGAGCGACACACCCATAGCACCCAGCGATGCCCACAAAAAAGTATCGGACGGCAATTTTGCCGTTTGCTCTTCAATGGCCTTTGCTACTTTCCCTTCGCGATGCGATTTGTTGGTCAAAACACTGGTTTCCATATATCACAGTTTCCCCTACTGCTTCAATTATTTTGCCACCCATGAGACGGGAGAAGGAAACTGCAGTGCTGAAAAACTTCTACATACGGGCGTTGAGAAGAAAGCCTGGCAAATTGCGTAAACACGTTGTTTCCTGCCCAATGCAAAGCATTTGAATTTGTGCTACTCCGCTTGCCGTTTATTGTTCAGGCTTGGTATACTCCTGCATTACTGCGAGATGTCCGTCCTGGACTATTACATTCCTCCAGCTTGTTTTGTCTTCGAGATGCACAATGTAGCTTACACGCTCCCTGGGTTGCTCAATTTCTTCAACAAACCGGATGGCGCAATCGTAGTAATTGGATTTAACAACATGACGCACGGCATGTGGCAACCGGTCCTCGTAATAGGATTTGATGGTATATACCCAGTTGCCGCGTTTGCCATATACTGCACGCATCTGTACGCCATCTTGCACAAACCTCACCAGGTAGCCGGTTTCAAGGTTGTACCATGATATATCGGTCGCACTTTCATACTTGTGCATAAAATCGCGCAGGGCGCGTGTATTAACGGCATTCATATACTTTCCGGCAGACAAGTACGGTGCATTGTCTGAAAGCAACGGTTGCATCGGTTGCGCATACGAAGTGGCGCGTGCGCCACTCACAATAAAGAAAAGGAACAGCATCATTTTTTTCATGGCTTTACTTTTTATAGTTTATCAATGAGCTTGCAAAGTTGCCGCAGTTTTATACGGGCCAGTATGCTATGCAGTTCAGTTTATAGGCAAAACGGCTCAAACTGCCCGTGAATATTTCGCCGCCTGGCGTAAAAAAACCGGTATTAAAAGAACCGTCACAAAGAACGCATATGCCTCCCTCCGCGCCATTCATTTTTAGATGAAAAGAAAAAGCTTTCGGCAAGCGTTGCCGTTCAGGCAAAAGCGGCGTTTGTCGTGTAAATAGGTTGTTTGTCGAAACAAGCGCGCCGCCTTACGGCTTAAATGAGTAGATTTATAGTGATATGCAGGGAGTATGGAGCTCTACAGGAAAAATATTGCGTTTAATGTACTGTTCTGGGTACTTTATTTTTTATACGAATGGCTGGGGAATGCTGCCGTGAACAATGAATATCGCAGGTACCTTATCAATGCGGCCGTTATTGTACCCATCAGTTTTGGCGCCACCTGGGTCACTATTCATATCCTGATCAGAAAATATTTTCTCCGGGGTAAGAAAACCTCATTCTGGATCGGGTTTGCAGTAAGCGCCCTGTTCTTCGTTTTCCTGCGAAGAGCCTTCAACTACTATTATACCTACCCGTTATACTGGCCTGATATGCCGCCTACCATGACGCTTTGGTTTCCACCCAAAGTGCTCATCGAAGCCGTGAACATCTACCTCATTGTGGCGCTGTATGGCATGTTTTACTTTATGAGGGCCTGGTACGAACAGCAGCGCAAAGCGCAGGCGCTGGAGAAAGACAAGATACAGGCACAACTGGAATTGCTGAAATCGCAGGTGCAGCCTCATTTTATCTTCAACACTTTAAACAATATTTACTCATTCGCCATTCAAAACAACGCCCGTACTTCTGAATTGATCTACCGGCTGTCGGCCCTGCTCAGTTATATGTTGTACGACAGCAAACAACACCGCATACCACTGGCCAAAGAAATTGAGTATGTACACAATTATATCGAACTGGAAAAGATCCGCTATGGCAACCGGCTCGATATCAGCATGAATTTGTTCGACCCCATAGAAGGTTTTTATATTACACCACTGCTGTTGCTGCCGTTGATTGAAAACAGTTTCAAACACGGCATTCATGATATCAACCACAACTGGATACGCATCGACTTGTCGGTGAAAAACGACTGGCTTTCCGTAAAAATTGAAAACAGTTATGAAGCCGGCAACTGCCGGCCTGCCCGTCCCAAAGGTATTGGTCTTGAAAACGTGCGCAAGCGCCTCGAAATCCTCTATCCCAAACAACACGAATTCAAATACCGGCCCGAAGGAGACGCATACCTTACCATATTAAAGATCAAGAACCTGAAACATGAAAATACGTTGCCTGATCGTTGACGATGAAGTACCGGCCACGGAGTTGCTGGCGTCTTACCTCACCCGCATTGAAGATTTCGAGATCAGCGGTATCTGCAACAATGCGCTGGAAGCCTTCACTTTTCTGCAAAGGAACCCGATCGACCTTGTTTTTCTTGATATACAAATGCCCCGCATGTCGGGACTGGAACTCATGCGCAGCTTGCCGGAGAAACCTGCTGTAATTTTTACCACGGCCTACCGCGAATACGGGGCCGACGCGTTTGAACTGGATGCCCTTGATTACCTGGTAAAACCCATCACTTTCGACCGGCTGCTGAAAGCCATTGCCAAATTCAACCAGCAGGTCCAGTTTAAGAAAGGGCTGGAGCAAACACAGGACAACAATGCATTCGAAAGGGCATATATGTACTTCAAAGTAAACCGCGACCTTGTGAAGATTTACCTCAAAAACATTGTGTATATCGAAAGCATTCGCGATTACATCAAAATCATTACAGACAATCAGTCGATCATCAGTTACCAGCGCATCGGGCACATGGAAGAGAAGCTGCCTGAAAACAAATTCCTGCGCATTCACAAAAGCTACATCGTGGCGCTCGACAAGATCAAAAGCTTCAGCAACGATTGTGTGCACCTTGGCAATTATTCTCTTCCTGTTGGCCGCAGTTATAAACAACGGTTTTTACAATACTTAACCGCCTGATCAGCGTATACGATCAACACTTTGACCTGCAATATGCCGCCACGCCCGCAGCAAATTTGCCATTGCCAGCGAACAACGGGCCATGGTGCGCGCCACCACTGTAATGTGCTGCCGGCGCTGCGCCGGTAACGGGCACAGGTGGTAACAGTGTGCACCAAAAGGGGAAAACCACCTATACCGACAGGCGAGCTGGCACTCATCAGGTGATTAATTGCCTTCCCGTTTCTGAAACTTCTCCACTTCTATCATTTCACCATTGCTTACCTGGACATTCAACCAGGTGTCCCGGTCTTTCATATGCACATGATATGCGAGCGCTTCACGCGGACGTATTATTTCCTCTACCACCGTTATGGTATAATCGTAATAGGTGCTTTTTACAATATGCCGTACCGACTTTGGCATTTTGTCTTCTGTGTACGTTCTGACGGTGTATATCCAGTTACCACGCAAACCAAAGGCAGCGCGGCAGGCGATATCGCCGTCCCTGAAAGTAGCTATAAAGCCGTTTTGGGCTTCATACCAGTAAACCGCAGTAGCATCAGGGTACAAGCGGGTAAAGCTGCGTACGGCGCGTGTGCTGAGGTAATTGAGGTTGCCGCTACCCTGCCGGATCGTTTCGGTTTTGTTCACAGCAAGAGAGGTGTGCATTTGTTGCCCGCAGGCAGTGCCGGTCACTGATAGAAATGCAGTGGCCGTTGAGATCAATGTTCGTTTCATGGCATTGCTTGATTTTCCTGCAGCTTTCCCTCCGGTAGCGGAAAAGGCAGGTAAGGGTGAATGAATAATGGTTCCCCTCTGTGGGGTATCATGATACCGTGCGGGAACGGAGAGCGGTCTGCCGGCAACAGGCACAACGGCGTGCATTATGCATATAACCAACAAAGTGCAGGCATTTAGACGTAGGAATTGGAATTATGTTTCAGTGGCTGGAAAAGTTGAGCGGCTTATTAACATAACGTTAATAATTGAAGCAGCCCCTTTTTCATTCACTTATCTTTGCAGGCCCGACATGCAACGCAAGATCATCTTTCTGGTTAATCCTATTTCAGGTACCGCGCAAAAAGCGGGTATTGTTGATCTGATCCGTCAGCGAACGGAAGCGCAGGGTATTCCTTATGAAATCTTACCCACCGTGGCCAGTGGCGATTATAGTTTTGCAAAGGAAAAGATCCGTGAAGAACAGTATACCGATGTGGTAGTATGCGGCGGCGATGGTACCGTTAACCAGGTGGTGCAGTTCCTTGCCACCACCAAAGTGCGGATTGGCATCATTCCCCTGGGATCAGGAAACGGCCTGGCATACGCTGCAGGCATCCCTAAAAACGCCGCCAAGGCGCTTGACATTGTTTTCAACGGAAAATCGCAGGGCACGGACGCCTTTATGGTGAACGATCGCTTTGCATGCATGCTGTGCGGCCTGGGACTGGACGCTGCCGTAGCCCATGAGTTTGCCGAACAACCCAAACGCGGGCTGCGTACTTATGCTTCATTGACTACCCGCAGGTTTTTTACTTCCAGAGCGCATGCGTTTACCATCAACGCCAACAATATGGAGTTTGGCGTGGAAGCTTTTTTTATAAGCGTCGCCAACAGCAACCAGTTTGGCAATCATTTTACCATTGCGCCCCAGGCAAAACTGGGCGATGGTTTGCTGGATATAGTGATCGTAAAAAAGATAGCCAAACCAATGTTATTGTTCACCGTTATGAAACAGGTGTTGACAGGAAAAACCAGGAGTATTGAAAATTCCCTGCACGCCCCGGTGATCTATTTCCAGGCAAAGGCTATTACCATTACCAACAGCGACAATGCCCCGATGCACATCGATGGCGAACCCTGCGAAAGTATGGCGCAGTTGCACATCAAGGTATTACCGGATTATTTTAAACTTATTCAACCGGCGCCGAAGGCGTAGTGGCTATTTGCTGAAAGAGGGAAAATACCTGACTGTTGTATTTGCTGTCGAGCGCCCGGGCTATATCCTGTTTTTCCCGTTTGGTAAGATGAAAATTGAGCACAGCCCGCGCTTCTTCTTTTTCCGGTGTATAGATGAAGGTTAATTTGCGAAAATAATTGCCCAACAGCGACCGCGACAAACTCAACAAGTCATTCTGGTTGTATTCCTGCATTTTGTACCAGTTGTATTGCAGCAGCAACATGGGCTTTGTTACCACTTCGGTGATATTATCCGATTCAAAAGGCGATTCCCATCCGCCTTCCTTACGATCGCGGATTTGTATGAGCACTACGCCCGAAGTGTTTTCGCGTATCCATTGTTCAAATACCTGCATGAAACGAACGGCTGTTTCCTGGCCGTAATTGTCGCGCAAGCCGGCGTCCATCACATCTATCACCGGGTTGCTGGGCAACCATACGTTGGGCAGCACATAGGGGAAGGTGGCATTCATGCGCAGGGCGGTAAGCATGCGCAGGTTCAGCGGGTCCTGCTTGCGGAACAGGGCCAGGTAGTCTACCGCATCCGGATCAATTTCTCCATCGAGCGAATCAAACACTGGCTTCATCAGGAAACTGACAGGCTGCGTGCTGATGATCATTTTTCTGCCATCGCGGGTAACCACTGAATTGAACAGCATCAACGGTATGCGCGCCTGCTGTTCGTCTTGCTGCCAGCTGATCAGTTGGTTGTCGAGCAGGCCATGGGTGTTGGCATTGAGCTTTTGTTCGAAGGCATACCCGCGGTCTTTGATGTATTCATAGTTGCCCACCTTGAAGCGTTGTGCCGGCGAAGCCAGGTCGCGGGCCACAAGGCTGGTAAAAAGCGGGTTAAGCAAATCGTTGGAAATATCATCTACATATTGCCGGTCCTGCAGGTTGATGCTATCGCCAAAACATACTTTGTGTCGGTACAATTCGCGGAAGTAGGCAGCGCCCAGCATGCCGCCGGAAGCGCCGGTGATGAGCACGGTTTTGTGCATCAGTTCGCCATTGCTCAGGCTATCGAGCCGCTGCAGCACATTCATGGTAAAGGCCGCGCTGCGGTTGCCCCCGCCACTGGTAGTGATGATGTACATCACCGGTTTTTCTTCACGCTGTTTGGCCTTCCAGGCATTGAGAATGGCAATCATATTCTCTTTGTCACGCTGCACGCTGGCCGGTGTGCACAACGACAACAAGGTATCGCGACTGTATTCCGGCCGTTCATCAAGGTTGGTATAATTCAGTCCATACGCCTTGTTGCTGGGGTCGATGATGTTGTAGCGGTACAACAGGTTGGTGGCAATGAATAAGAGAATAAGAAACGGAATACTCCAGCTTTGCAGGAAATAGGAAAAAGCGCCTGATACCGCAATCAATATGGCGAAGAAAATTGTAATGCCGGCCGCTGCGGGCAACTGAAACAACGGATGATCGAGCCAGAAACCCAATACAATCAAAAAAACAAATGCAATGAATATGGAAATCACGGCAGCAAAGTGGTGCCGGCCAAAAATGGTTTCAATAAACTCGCGACTGTAGTGCGATACATCGCGCACTTTTTTCAACCTGAAAATCGCATTCAGGTACCACTCTACCCTGATCAACCTGCTTTGATTCAGTTTTGTTTCTGCTCTTTTGAACTGCGCCTTGAACAGTTGCGGATTGCTGATCACCGGTGTGAGCCGGCGGATGATGGTTTTATCGGCACGGAAAAAATACACCAGCGAAATCACTATGATCACAATCAAGCCGGCTACAAATCCCAATGTCAGCAGCAATATTTCACCTGTTGACATCAGCTGTTTATACCGGTTGAATTCAACCGCTTTGATGAAATAAAAGATGAGAAACAGCAGGGGAATAATGCCGTTATTGATGCAATACTTCAGGAACGGGTTGGAAGTGGTGGCCAGGAAACGGAAATGCCGGCTGAACAGGATGAAGGTGGTAATATTCCAGCTCATTACAAACACCCCGAAGGCGGCGCCTACAATAGCCGCACCCAGCGCATTCACATTGCCCATGTATTCAGGCGCCAGGTACAACGAATCGGCGCCAAAGCTTTTCATAAATGAACCATCAATGGTGCTGAAAAGAATAAACCAGAACACTAGCAACACCTGGAATTTTTTCAGGTGAAGCAGCACCAGTTGTATGGGAAAGGAATGATATAGGCCTCTGAGGAAAAGCTTCATAGTATTCAGTCGGGTATCTCCGGAAGTCCGGCAATACGAAAGTAAGTGACACCAGTAAACCTGAAATGAAATGTAAGAAAGAAAGATCAAACTAACACACCTCTTTCGGACTTTGCCGGCCTTCCCTCCTGATAACGTTTAGACTACTATAAACTTACGAAAGTTGCGTGTAGGTGGGTTTCCTGGTAAGGTACAACATAGCTACCAGGCTTAGTAACAAAAGCATACCGGTTACCTGGTGCAGTTGCGCCATCCACTCAAACCTTCCCCATTGATTGGGAACAATATATTGTGCAGTTAACAAGCTGAAAATGCCCAGGGCCACCTGCACCACTACCAATATCAGCGGCCACCAGGCGGCCCGTTTCAACGTTCGGTTGCCGGCCTTGAAGCGGAATACCTGAAGGGTATAGACCACGATCAACACCAGCAGCAGGTAGGCCAGGTTGCGGTGTACAAAGTGGATGGTAATGGGGTTATCAACCAGGTTCAGCAATCCGTGATCTTTGACCCAGAGACCTGCGGGAAAATAACTGCCGTTAATATCCGGCCAGGTAGCGGCTGCATTGGCGGCTTTATGTCCTGCCATGAGAGCGCCATAGGTGAGTTGCACTACCAGCAGCGCTATGAGCCAGAAGGTGCGGGATTGCAGGCGGGGCGCACGAATGCGGTCATAATAGGGAATGCGTAATTGAAGGGCAAACCAGAAAGCATATGCTACCAGCAATAGCGCGAAAATAAAATGCAGCGCCAGCCTGGTGGGTTTTACATAAATGGCATCGCCCGTGAGACCGCTGGCCACCATGATCCACCCGATGGCTCCCTGCAATGCGCCGAGTAAAAACAAAATCAGCAGCGGTTTCACCATGGCAGCCCGCAGGTAGCGTTTACCCACCAACCATACAAAGCCTGCAATAAAAGCCACACCGATCAGGCGTGCCCAGAAACGATGGAACCACTCCCAGAAAAAAATGAATTTGAAGTCGTCGAGCGTGAAGGATGTGTTGAGCGTTTTGAATTGGTTGGTTTGCCGGTATTTGGCAAATTCTTCCAGCCATTGTTGTTCGTTCAATGGTGGTATGGCGCCGGTCACCACGTCCCATTCCGTGATAGAAAGGCCCGAACCCGTTAACCGGGTCACCCCGCCCAAAACCACCTGTATGAGCAACATAATTACACCGAGCAATATCCAGTTGGAAACTGCCCGCTGACCATGCTGCATGTTTGTCCGGGTACTCATCGCGCCGCAAAGGTCGGAAAGAAGGGCGAATAAAAAACAAGGATTTAAGAAACCAGCTATGCAAGGATCAACTATATTGACTTCTTACATCCTTGTTATGCCTAATTGACTTTTATATATCCCCATCCTTCCCGCTGCCGCCTGATAATTTCGTAAATGCCATCGTCAACTACCTCGATGCCCGGCACCAGTTGAGGCTGCGCTACGTTGTGGCGCTTCATGGTAAGGGCGCATACCTTGAATTTTACACGGTCATCTTTGAGCAATTCGGTGAGCGGCACGGCAATCACCGATTTGTCTTTCACAGCCAGGTCCAGCGCATTGCTGTAAATCACCACTTCCACCTGCGCATCTGGATTTTCTTTGAGAATGCCGCTGGCCTGCCGGAGCACTGTTTTATGGCTTGCCGTGTCTTTACTGGTGATGTCGAAAACCACTTTATAATCTGATTGCGCTTTTACCGCAAAAAATACCGGCAGCAGCAATGCCAGGATGAACCATTTCTTTTTCATGCACCTAACTTTTTGAAATGAATAAATAGCTGCAAGAAGAAATCCCGGTCAAAAAATCAACGGTTATCTATAACCGATTTACTATTTGTTTTTTACCGCTTGCGATTTGTCTTTTGCAGCCGTCAATTCCTCTCTGGGCAGTTTGATAGGGCCAAAGGGACCATACTTATGTTGTTGTTCCGAAAAAGAATCTGCAAAGGGACCAAACGGATGGTCCACCGGTTTGGTGGCAATGTCCGGCCAGTCGTGGCTCAAATCCTTATCGGGACGGTCCATAGAGTTTACGAATGCTGCTACATCCCAGGCCTGTTCATCGGTAAGTTCTTCGCGGCCATGCGCCACGCCGAAGGGCATATTATCCTTTACATAGCCTGCAAATTTGGAAATGCGGTACAAACCAGCGCCTTTGTTATAGCTATACTTTCCCCACAATGGCGGATAGGTATACCCGATACCACTTAATGTATCGGGCAATCCCTCGCCATTGGCGCCGTGGCAACGGCTGCATTTGGCCACGTACACCAGCTTGCCTGCGTCCGGGCTGGCCGGACGACCGAGATACGGAAGCGCGGTAATACCGGTGCCCAGTGGCTTCTTGCCCTTTGGCACATCTTTCCCCAGCCATTTCATCCAGGCCACCATGGCGCGCATTTCGCGACTCGTACTGTCGAGTGTTTTGCCGTTGAGGCTTCGCTCAAAACAATCATTGATTTTTTTCTGGATGGATTCTACCATGCCGCTGCGCTCCCGGTATTTCGGGTACGTAGCCGCCACTGCCCCGAAATTGTTGCCCCAGGGTTTGGTGCCCGCTTCGAGGTGACAATTCTGGCAGTTCATGCCATTCGACATCTTTCGTATTTTCCCTTGTGGCCCGAGATACCAGGCCGTACGCGCCACCAGGTCGCGGCCGTAGCGGATCAGTTCGCCTTCTTCGTTATCGGGAATGGTTGACGAGTCGGGTGCTTCCCATGGCCATTCAAGGTTGTCCCTGTAGGTTAAAGGTTCTTCCGGTCCATCCGGCGACATGGGTATCACCGAGAGAATGACCAACAGCACAAAGGCCATCAGGAACAGTGCTACAAATATCTTACGTCTCATGAAAAATCACTGGTTGAAACACAAACAACCGCACAACGCAAAGGTGGCCGCGGTAACGGTAGCGCTGCGCACGGCGCCTCGCGTCTTTCCTTGTACTATTGTTGGGTCGATGATAATTGAATATAACGGGTACGACTACCTTACAAAGCAATAGCCACATCCATGTTCCTGCGCACGACCAACGGCCCACACGCCTGAAGGAACAATCTGTATATCGGGCAACAAACCGGCTACCCATTCTTTTTTCACTTCGGCTGCATCCAATCCTTTGCTTTGCGCTATTACTGCGCTGTATACCGTGAGCGCAGCATCGCATACACAAAACATTACACCGCTTTCCTGCAGTTCATTAATGCCTATGGCCACATTGCCCATGCCGGGGAAGGAATAATCACCTGGTTGGGGCTTCCAGAACGGATTGCGTGTGGCCGGTTTGCCTGTCTTCGGATCATTGGCATGGAAAAATTCACCCAGGTTGTATTTTGCCCACAGTTCATTTTTCATGGCATATGGAATACCGGAATGACGCAACACTACTACGGCGCTGCATTCTTTCTCGGGTGTACCGGTGGCAGCATTGGTAGCAAGGAATACGCGCGGCCATGCAAAAGGAAATACTTCATGCGGCTCCGTTACATCGAACACCATGCGATGTTTCCCCTTGATGCGCTTGAACCAGGCTTCTGCATCAGACAGCTTGCCGGGGGTTTCGGTATGTACACTATTAGCAGTAAGTGATAGTGGCGCNGCCAGCGTTGCTGCGCCCAACGCCGCCGCACCGGTTGCCAATGTTCCTAAAAAANCCCTTCGGGACGCATTGAAATCATTCTGTTGCATACATCTGTTTTTTGGTTAACATAACAAGTTTGGGAAAAATGTAATATGACACTGTCAGCCAGCTTACAGTTTGGCGAAATTACCCTGGTGCGATGCGTGTTGGCAGCGCCGTTTCCCCATCGGTTACAGTGGCGCAAATGTCCTGTTCCTGGCATCCGCAAAAAATCCCTTAATGGTGGTATGCTTATCCCCTATATGGGGCAGATGATGTCATGAAGCGTTTGTATGTTTGAATTTCCGAACGGCAATGATGGTTGAAAAAAAATAGCCGCGCATATGGTATGCACAGCTATCATTTCTGAACAGGAGGGGACAATATTTTTATAAAGCCAATACTTTTATCCGATCAATGTTGCCATGTCAGCAGGATGCCGGTAAAATGCTAAGCGCTTACCAGCAGGTTCTGCAATACCTCTTGCAATTGCTTTGCCTGCACCACGCCCGACTGCCGCCATTTCACTTCACCTTTCTGAAATACAATGAGCGTAGGTACTGCCTGTACCTGCCAGGCAACAGCAGCCTGAGGATTTTTATCTACATCCACTTTTAAAATAACTACGTTATCGCCCATGGCCGTTTTCACTTCTTTCAGAATCGGCGGCATCAATTTGCACGGACCGCACCATTCTGCCGAGAAGTCAACCAGCACCGGCTTTTCCGATTGTATCATTTCTGAAAATGGCCTCATAGTATGGCAGTGAGCATTGCTCTTTTAACCATTGCAGAAATTATCATTCCACGTAATCTTACACGCGTTGACAGGTTGAAAAAATCATCGCTTACAACATCGTGGTGGGGCAAACGTAGTCAGTCATTTCAAACCCGCCGGCTTCCTTCATTGCCTTGAACCCGCCTTTGATATCAATGAGTTTTTCAAAACCTCTTGCCTTCAGTATCGAAATGAATATCATGGAGCGATAGCCACCGGCGCAATGCACGTAGTAGGTTTTGTCTTTATCTACCAGTTGCATGCTGTCGTTTACATAATCGAGACTGGCATTGATGGCGTTTACCACATGCTCGGAATCATATTCACTTTTCTTGCGCACATCGAGCAGTTGCAGGTCGGGGTCTTTTTTCATTCTTTCTGCCAGCTCGGCGGCTGTAATGGAAGTGATCCGGTCAATTTCCTTGCCGCTTTCTTTCCAGGCATCGAAACCGCCTTTCAAAAAGCCAATGGCATTGTCGTAACCAACGCGGGCCAGGCGGGTAACCACCTCTTCTTCGCGTCCTTCTTCAGCCACAATCAGGATAGCCTGCCTGATGTCTGGTATGAGCGATCCTACCCAGGGTGCAAAATTGCCGTCGATACCAATGTTGATGGAGTTGGGAATAAATCCTTTGGCAAAAGTTTGCGGATCGCGGGTATCCAGTATCAGCGCGCCGGTTTCGTTGGCGGCTGCTTCAAAAGCTTCCACTGATAAGGGTTGGGTGCCTTTTTTCAAAACTTCATTAATGCTTTCATACCCCTGTTTATTCAACATGACGTTCAGCGGGAAGTATTGAGGAGGTTTGGTAAGGCCTGTAGTCACTTCTTTGATAAATTCTTCACGGGTCATATCGGCACGCAACGCGTAATTGGTTGCTTTCTGGTGGCCGAGCGTATCGGTTGTTTCCTTACTCATGTTTTTGCCACAGGCACTGCCGGCGCCGTGGGCAGGATAAACAATGATATCATCGGGCAGCGGCATGATCTTGTTGCGCAGGGAATCGTACAGCAATCCGGCCAGTTCTTCCTGGGTCATATGCGCTGCTTTTTGCGCCAGGTCGGGACGGCCCACATCGCCAATGAACAGGGTGTCGCCACTGAACAGCGCTACTTCCTTACCTTCTTCATCTTTCAACAGGTAACAGGCGCTTTCCAGCGTATGACCGGGTGTGTGCAACACTTTAAATGTAACCTTGCCCACCTTGAATTCCTCTCCGTCTTTTGCTATATGTGCTTCAAATGCCGGTTGTGCGGTAGGTCCGTACACAATGGTGGCGCCGGTAGCCTTGGCAAGGTCCAGGTGTCCGCTTACAAAATCCGCATGAAAATGCGTTTCAAAAACATATTTGATAGTGGCGCCATTCCGTTGCGCTTTCTGAATATAAGGCTGCACTTCCCGCAAAGGATCAATCACCACGGCTTCGCCTTCACTTTCGATATAGTAAGCGCCCTGGGCCAGGCAACCGGTATAAATTTGTTCTACTTTCATGACAAGAGTTTTTATGGTGAACAAGTGCAAATTTCCCGGATGAATAAGGTTTGTCCTATGACTTTTGTCACAGACAAGGTTGAGGTACACCTATGTGGCGGTTGCGTTTATCTAAAAGCTGAACCATTTAACAATCAAGTAATTGAACTGTTTAATTTACTACCAACATATCTCCCTTACCAGTATATATACGCCCATAACCAATACAAACCAGCCGAACCCTTTTCGCAAATGATGGCCGCGCAGTTTATCGGCAAGCGCACCGCCAATAAAAATGCCCCCTACTGCGATAGCAGTAAACAACAATAACGGCAACCAGTTGATCGTGTAATGCGACAAGGTGGTGAAGAACCCAAACAAGGAACTGAATGCCATTATGGTGAGCGAAGTGCCTACGGCCGTTTTCATGGGCAGTTTACTGAGCAGCACCAGCGCCGGTATGATCAAAAATCCTCCGCCTGCGCCCAGCAACCCTGTGATGGCGCCGACAAAAAATCCCTGCGTCAGCAAACCCGGTATGCGCGAGCCGGGCCGTACTGCAGTTGTTTTGTTTTCTTTCTGCCTGATCATCGACACGGCCGCCACCACCATCAGCAAGGCAAACAACACCATCAGGAACACGCCCTTGGTAATTTCCACATCACCTATTGAAAACAAATACTCGGGAATGGCAGGCAACACAAAATGCCGCACGATGTATACAGACAGCAGCGAAGAAGCGCCAAAATAAATTACCGTTGGAATATCGATCAATCCTTTGTACCAGGCACGTGCGCCGCCTACCAGGCTGCAACTGCCTACTACAAACAGCGAATACGTGGTGGCCAGCACAGGATGTATATGCATGATGTAAACAAATACCGGTACGGTGAGAATAGACCCACCTCCTCCCAGCATTCCCATGGATATGCCAATCAGTATCGCCGCCAGGTAAACCAGTATTTCCATAACATACTATTCAATAAGGGTGGCAAAGGTACACGGCATGCAAGCCCATTACCATCCCCATTAACGGTCAGTGGTTTCAACCGCGGGACTAACAGGCAAATATGGCCAACGGCTTTCACCTGTCCCGTGACATTAGTCACCTTACCAAGAGTGTAAAATCAGGCTACAGGACTATCCGATCATTTTTTACTACCACACATTCACTACTTACCCTTACCCTAATCGAATGATCTCAATAGCATTACGGTGCAGTTTCACCTGGCCTCGCTGCTCCATTTTTTTCAACAAGCGGGATATCACTTCGCGCGACGAATTCAGTTCGTCGGCTATTTGCTGGTGGCTGGTTTCAATAATATTTGTTTTCAACGTTTGCTGATGGCGGAGGAGATAAAATTCCAGGCGTTCATCCATTCCGCGAAAAGCAACATGATCTATAGTGCGGAGCAATTCTTCAAAACGGGCGCGGTAATTGTCCAGCACAAACTGGAACCAGGTCCTGTACTTTGCCATCCATTGGTTGGCATAGGGCAATGGTATGGCTATCACTTCGGCATCCTTCACTACTCTGGCCATTACCGAACTGGTGCTTTGTTTGGTATCATCTACCATGGATAAGGCGCATGCCTGACCGGGCTGCAGGTAATACATAAAAAATTCATTGCCTTCATCATCCTGCCGGAATACCTTGATCAGTCCATCCACAATCAATAAGGTAGAGCGGAAATACTGACCGGAACGCATCAGCTGATCACCCGCTTTAAAATGCCTGATATCGCTGTGTTGCAGTAATTCCTGCTGCAACTCTTTTTCAAAAAAAGGAAATGCTTTGGTAATTCCGGATGGTTCCATGTTTCCAATGCTTAAGTGTGCATAAAAACAAAGGTCACAATTAAAATTTGAATGCCTGCATCCTTATTTTTGAACGGCGGCAGACAGAAAGCCATATCCAAAGAACAGGTATCAAAGAAACAACTATTCGCCTGTTTTTGCTTTGCGATTTGGTTCTTGTGCTGTGGAATTTGTTTTTAGTCATTTGCTTTATTCGCGTGCTAAAACTATTTCATCAACATTTACACCCTGAAGCGGGCTGCGACGAAGCCGGCCGCGGTTGCCTGGCCGGTCCGGTATTTGCTGCCGCCGTCATTCTGCCCGAAGGCTTCCACCATCCGTTGCTGAACGACAGCAAGCAGGTAAATGAAGAAAACCGCTATTTGCTGCGCACCTATATTGAAGAAAATGCCGTTAGCTATGGCGTAGCGATGGTTGACCACGAAGAAATTGATCGCATCAATATTCTCAACGCTTCTTTCAAAGCCATGCACCTGGCCATCGAGAAGCTGAACAAAAAAGCAAAATTTCTGCTGATCGATGGCAACCGTTTCAATCCCTATAAAAAAGTACCGTACGCATGCATTGTGGATGGCGACGCGCAATATGCTTCCATAGCGGCCGCCAGCATCCTTGCCAAAACCTACCGCGATGATTATATGCGGCAACTGCACGAAGTATATCCCCACTATAAATGGTATACCAATAAGGGTTACGGTACGCCGGAACATCGCAGGGCTATCGCAGAATATGGATTAAGCCCCTATCACCGTCGCTCCTTTCAATGTACTACGGTGCAACTGGAACTGGATATATAGGCTGGCTCAGATAAGATCATTGAAAAACGCCATCTTTCGTTCCGGCCATTCACTTCGTATAATGCTGAAGTATATGGTGTCTCTTCTGCGGTTGGAATGCATTTGCATATGATTGCGGAGAACGCCCTCGGGAATCATGCCTACTTTCAGCAGGGCAGCTTTGGCGCGTTCATTAAGATTATCGGTTTTCACCTCCACGCGTTCCATTTCCATCACTTCAAAGGCATAACAAAGCATGGCAAATTTGGCATGCCGGTTTACGCCTGTGCCTATGAATTCGGAACCGAGCCAGCTCCATCCGATTTCAATGCGCCTGTCGTAAAAAGAAATGTTGCCAAAACTGGTACTGCCGCAAACGCTGTAACCATCCTTATCAATAATAGTAAACGGCATCCGCAGTCCCAGTTCCCGTTCGCGCAGCGCCTGGTCAATCCAGTTTTTCAGTTCCTGTTCATCGCTCAGGTCTTTGGTGAACCAGGTCCAGATTTGTTTATCCTTTGCCAGCGGCAAAAAATGTTTATAATCTTCCGGTTCCAGCAGGCGCAGCAATACCCTGGGCGTTTCAAGGGTAAAGCCGGAAGGGAAAAAAGTCTTGTATTCCGTAGACACCGTTTGCATCATGATGGCAAAGAAAAGGCGAAAACAAGAAACAAATGGTAAAATCCTTTTTATTCCCCGCTCATTACTTCCCAGGCGCCTGCACCTGCGCGTACCAGTACAGGTTCGTCGCCGGTACAATCAATTACGGTGGAAGGGACCATATTGCCAAGACCACCGTTGATGACGATGTCTACCAACCTGCCGAAGTTGCGGTCAATGATTTCTGGGTCGGTATACTCTTCTACCATTTCCCCTGGCAGAGACGTGCTCAGGATGGGGTGGCCCAGTGCTTTGATAATGGAGCGGGCAATGGTATTGTCGGGCACGCGCAAGCCTACCGTGTTCTTGCGGGTTTTCAAAATGCGTGGCACTTCCTTGCTGGCAGGCAGTATAAAAGTATAAGGGCCGGGCAAATGGCTTTTTAGCAGGCGGTAGATGGGCGTGGAAATGCTTTTTGCATACTGGCTCATGTCGCTGAGATCGGAGCAGATGAATGAAAACTGGGCTTTGGAGGGATCGANGTTTTTGATGCGGCAGATTCTTTCAACGGCGCGCTGNTTGTAAATATCGCATCCCAGTCCATAGATCGTATCGGTAGGGTAAATGATCACGCCGCCCTTTTGCAGCGTTTCCACAACAGTGGCTATTTTGCGGGCCTGCGGATTTTCCGGATGAATAGTTAATACCATATAATGGATTTATTGTTTGAAACAACAGCTAATGCATGTCATTGTATCCCATGAGCAAAGTCAATTTTTTAATCCGGGTTTAATGCTAAATTTGCCCAAATTTTTTTTGCATGCGTCTTCAACCTGTTGACCGTATCGAAAACATCAGTGCCGAAGAATTTCAGCAGCGTTATTACCAGACCATGACTCCCCTGGTTATAACCGGTCTTGCAAAAAACTGGCCTGCTTACCACAAGTGGAACTGGCAATTTTTCAAAGAGATCGTGGGCCACAAACGCGTTGCGTTGTACAACAATGTAAAAAGTGATGCCTATACTCCCATCAACACGGCGGACGATTACAAGACCTTTGGCGAATATATTGATATGATCAGCCAGGGACCTGCCGGATGGCGCATTTTCCTGTTCAATATTTTTGAACATGCCCCGCAGCTTACCAAAGACTTTACCTGGCCCGACCACCTGATGAAGGGTTTTGTAAAGAAATTCCCGATGCTGTTTGTAGGCGGGGCCACCAGCATTACCCACATGCACTTCGATATTGACCTCTCACACATTTTTCATACACAGTTTGTAGGACGTAAGAAAGTGCTCCTGTTTCCTTATGAGGAACAGTATAAACTGTACCGGAAACCCTTTGAGGTGCTGAGCATGGCCGACTTCTCCAATTATGGCGAGGAGGGCAAACCTGATTATAACCAGTTCCCTGCGCTGAAGCTGGCAAAGGGTTATGAAGTAATCCTGAATCATGGCGACACGCTGTTTATGCCCGCCGGTTACTGGCACCATATGGAATACCTCGACAGCGGTTTTGCCATGAGCCTGAGAGCGTTGCAATCTTCCATGCTGGGTAAGCTGAAGGGTGTATGGAACCTCTTTGGTATGCGCCATATCGATTCACTGATGAAGAAGACCGCGCCCGTATGGTGGTATGAATACAAGAAAGGCAAAGTGTTGAAAGCCGCAGAAAGAGAATTGAAAGCAGCCAACTGAATCCGGGAGCACAGAGTTCAGGTATTGAAGGCAGTAAGACAGTAGCGGATTATTGCTGCTGGCCGTTTTTATCAAGGTGTTTCGGTAGTCTGCCTGCCCCGCTTTTGGTGTTCCGGACTTTTGTACAACCGGACTTTCATACCTTCCATACCATCTCTAAAAATTATTCAAAAAAATATTGATTATTAAGAAAACACTCTTTATTTTTACCGCGCTTACGCTTAGCATAGCTAACCTATCCGTTAAAGCACCATGGGAATCCAATCTCCGTTTTCCAACCATCCAATTTCCGGTTACGCTCCAATCTACTGTGATTTGCTAATTACTATAAATTATTGACCCGGTCTACGGATGGTTCCGATTCCTGGTTTGTATCCGCCACCCTTGAAAATATACGTATTACCTCTGTTTACAGTGCTTTTGACGGGTGCATCCTGACCGCAGGAAGATGGTGCCGTTAATGCCCTGACCCGTTGCGTAGAATTATTGTATCAATTACCCTTTAAACCGAAGAAGCTGAAAGGCGTGGTTTCGTAAAATTCTCCCAGTTGTTTTTACGTAAGCGTCCTTTCCAAAGAACTTCTCCCGGATTTTTTTCATTCTATAACGATTGATCGTATAACCCTGAAAGTATTTTCTATAGTCAATTATAGCTGAACTTCTTTCTTTTTGTGGTTTCAGAGGTAAGCACAGGCCGGCGATATCCATCGCTGGCTATTTTTTTTATTAGCATGGATGGGTGTAGGCGCAATTATAACTGTAGTTAAAAGGAAAGGGTTTGAAGCATCATTGACTATGCAGGTCTTCACGGGTGGTTGCAAATTGTGAATGCCTTCCACCGTTCGCAGGCTATCTTTGCAGTCTATACCTGGCTACACAGAAACTTATCAATTGTGAACAACTTGCCATGTAAACCGCATTGGCAAATTGCCAATGGCTAGTGGATCGTCCACGTTTCATTGCCGCGCAACAGCTTGTCCAGGTCGCCTTTGCCTTTGGTAGCAATCACTTCTTCAATTTGTAAACGCATGATGTCTTCGTAGCAGGGACGATCAGTTTCATAAAATACGCCGAAGGGACGGGGCAAACTGTTTTCGCCGGGTTGATCGAACATGCGCACAAGTATCTGGGCTTTGTAAAAATCACGTTCGTCGTGCACCCAGCAATCATCGGCACTGTATTCACTGCCCAACTGCACTACCACCGGTTTGAATCCATCCAGCCTGATGCCTTTGTCTTTCTGCGCGCCAAAAATCAGCGGTTTGCCGTGTTCCAGGAAAAGCGTGGTATCGGGCTTGGTGCTTTTTTCTGTGAAAATTTCAAAAGCGCCATCGTTGAAAATGTTGCAGTTCTGGTAAATTTCAAGGAAGGAAGCGCCTTTGTGTTTATAACTGCGTATGAGTGTTTCCTGCAGGTGTTTGGGGTCGCGGTCCATACTGCGGGCCACAAAGGTGGCATCAGCACCCATGGCCAGCGCCAGCGGGTTAAACGGATGGTCAATGCTGCCGTAAGGTGTTGACTTGGTAATTTTTCTTTCTTCTGAAGTGGGAGAATACTGTCCTTTGGTCAATCCATATATCTGGTTGTTGAACAGCATTACATTTACATCAAAATTGCGGCGCAACAGGTGAATGGTATGGTTGCCACCAATACTCAGGCCATCGCCATCACCGGTTACGATCCATATACTCAGCTCCGGGCGACTGGCCTTCAATCCACTGGCAATGGCAGTTGCCCTGCCGTGAATAGAATGCATGCCGTACGTATTCATGTAGTACGGAAAACGGCTGCTGCAACCGATGCCGGAGATGATCACAATATTTTCCTTCGGTATACCAAGCCCGGGCATAATTTTCTGCACCTGGGCCAATATGGAGTAGTCGCCGCAGCCGGGGCACCAACGTACCTCCTGATCGGTAGCAAAATCTTTGGCCGTTAACTGCGGACGTGCAATTGTTTCGCTCATGATGAAAATGTTACTGCAAGTTACGCCAAATGCGAAATGCGGAATGGTGAAATTTTAAGGCTGCACATTTCACTGTGCCGGGAAAAGCAGGCTATAACTGTAATGGATAAAAACGTATTGTAGCTCAAATTGTTCACGCGTGTTTTTTTGCAAATCCCCGGAAGCTATTGGCCAGCACGTTCATGTAAGTGAACGCCAGTTGTACCCGGCTTCCGGCAGCATTCGCACCTGCTGTGAATTGCCTGAATGGGCAACACAACTCACGAAAAGCGATGCACGTATACCAATACAATTATCCCAAAACAAGGTGTATGGTCAAACCTATCTTAACCGCCATATTGATCAGTCTGCTCATGGTTTTGTGCCTGTTCAGGCCATTTTTTCCCGGGCGCTATGATCCGCTGGCAGTAACCATTTCCTTCATGGCCCAGGTGTTTGGTTATGGATCAATGATATTGTTTGTATACGGGTTGATATGGTGGATGGCAAAAAGCATCAATGGCCATTCGAAAGCGTTGAACAGGAGGTTTGCGAAAGGAGCGTTGATAATAAGTGCTGTGTTGTTGCTGATGGTAGCAGTGGTGCCGTTTTCACAAAACAATACCTCGTTTGGCATCATCTATCTGCTATTGACCCTATACATCACTGTTAGATGGTTGGTAAAATTTGAACAGGGAAATATTTCTGACAACATACTTACCAGCATTCCCGTATATCTTATATTTATTCCAACAGTAGTAGTAACTGCGCGTGTATTGTTCATTGAAAAAGCAGTGGCGTACAGTCGAAAAACCGCCATCGCCAACAGCGAAATGCTGATCCGGGCAATTGAAGATTTTTACAACAACAATGGTTATTACCCGGTATCGCTTCACGCACTGCATCCCGATGTACACCCCGGTGTTGTTGGTATTGCTCAATATGGCTATGAACCCAACGGAAAGGCGTACAATATTTACTTCAGGCAATTTTCAGAAGAACCGGATGTGGAGGAAATTGTTCTGTACAACAAGTTAGACCAACACCATTTTGCAGCACATGCGTTGGATATTTTGCAGTATACGGGAGAAGCATTGGCGTTAAGGCATGGTGACCGAAGGAGGGTTCCATTGCCGGCGGCACACTGGATAGCTATCAAATTTGAATAGAGTTGTTTGCTTACGTCAACTTCCTTTAACAATCGCGACTGGCATCCTTTCAACTTTGCCTGTATTGGTTGCGCTGCCCCATTTCCTTTGCAAATCAATACTTCCGCGCCAATATAACCAAAATTGTATACTGGCCTGGCCTTCCACACATTACTATTCAAAACGTAGTAGGTAGCCGGTTGTTTGTCCAGCTACCCCTCCCTCTTTACAACCCAATCTGCTCCAGTTGCCGCTTCTGCTCACCGGCATAAGCAGCAAACGCTTCCATAGCATCGGGCGATATAGGTGTAGCAGCCGGAAATTTCTGTTTATAAGGATCTACCTGTTTCCCGTTTTTCCAGAAGCGGTAGCACACATGCGGACCGGTAGCCAGTCCTGTGCTGCCCACATAACCAATTACCTGGCCCTGCCGTACGGTCTGGCCTACTTTCACCGCTCGGCGGCTCATATGCAGGTATTGGGTGGAATAGGTACTGTTGTGCCGGATTTTTACATAATTGCCATTGTTGCTGGTGTAGCGCGATTCTGTAACCACGCCATTACCGGTGGCAATAATGGGCGTGCCTGTGGGCGCTCCATAATCGGTGCCCAGGTGCGCTTTCCACCTTTTTTGAACCGGGTGAAACCTTTTCAGCGTATACCTCGACGTTATGCGACTAAATTTGAGGGGCGCTTTCAAAAATGCCTTACGGAGACTATTGCCTTTTTCGTCGTAATAATCGCCGGGCTGTGTGCTGTCAGGCTCATAATAAAAAGCGTAAAAAGTGTCTTTGTTGTGCGAGAATATGGCCGCTTTTACCTGGCCCGGCTCTACGGGTTCATCCTTTACATAACGTTGTTCATAAATCACCTTAAAGAAATCGCCTTCACGAATAGAATAGAAGTCGATGGTCCAAGCATAAATATCGGCCAGCTTCATGGCCAGTGCAGGGTCTGCGCCGCCTTTGTCAAGCGCTTCATACAGGGAACTGGTAATGACACCCGAAGCCGTTTGTATGCGGGTGGTCACTTCACGCTTACCGGTATATACCCGTATAGAGTCGCGGAGGTCGTATACAATGTAATCGATGGCGTTGGGTTGATAAACAAAATACTGGGCTTTTTGAATGCTGTCTTTGGTACAAAAAACTGCGTACTGGTTGCCTGCAGCAATACGCCGCACATCAAATATGGGTTTAGATTTTTCGGCCAGCCTGGCTATGGTAAGATTGTCGATATGGTACAATTGAAGGATAGAAGCCAGGAATTCATTGCGTTGCACGGTATTTTCCACCACGGTAAAGGAATCGAGGGGTATACCAAATTTGCGGGGGGTAATATAGGTAGCTGCCACTGTATCTGCAGACAGGGCTACCGAATCGGTTTTTCTACTGGTTACCGGGGCAGAAGAACCAGAGCTGCTGATGAGGAACACCGTAAGGCCCGCTGCCGCCAACAGGAGAAATGCCAGCAAAAATTTTTTGTTCTTAATCATCATTCGGATCCTCGGACAAATGTTAGGGAATCTGCTTTACCAACCGGCTCAAATACCATGCTTGCGACGGCAACAATATGTTAAACCAACCGGTCAAACGAAACGGAAAGCTATAACGGAAAGTAGGGCTTTTTCTTATAATGACGGACCGGGAGGGGGATTAAAAAGTGATGAAAATTGAACAATGACTAATTGCTTTTGCTGTGTCCGGGGAATTTGAACCACTCCCCGGCGCTTCAGGAAATTACCTGCCTGCTGAACGGCAGGAACGAGAGTTCCATGAGTTTCATATGCTGGCGGGCAAAGGGAATACCAATGATGGTAATGAACAGGAGGGCAGCAAAAACGAGGTGTACGAATGCCGTATACAAACCGCCGCACAACAGCCAGATAATATTGCAGAACAGCGCCAGACAACCCTCCCCTCCTTTTGCCGGTACTATCTTTTTCCCAAAAGGCCACAACACCACGCCGGCAATCTTGAAACACTGCAGTCCCCACGGTATGCCAATAATGGTAATACACAACGCAAACCCACCAAAAATATAACCCAGGGCGGAAAACAGGCCGCCAAAGATTAACCAAATGATGTTACCGATCAGGTTCATGGGAATAGAAATGCTTTTTTGCTGTGCAAAGGATGCAGGCGGGTCATGTACTGATAAGGGTCATCAACCGCCTGGCCAGAAAGGGCTTAGCCGGAAACTGCACAGGAGCACTTCTTGTAAAATACGAAAAAATAAAGAAGTCATATCAACAGGATTGACTACTGCAGCGATCCTGTGGCATGGAAATTTGGAAAATACCGCATGTTATTCGAATCCCTTATACGCTGGCATATCGGCTGTTCAGGGTTTTATTATAAAGAATGGAAAGACCTGTTTTACCCGAAAGGACTGCCTCCTTCCAAATGGTTCGATTATTATGCGCAGCAATTCAATACGTTGGAACTGAATGTTACTTTTTACCGGTTCCCCCAGGCATCATTGCTGCAGAACTGGTACCGGAAAAGCCCGGCCGGATTCAGTTTTGCGGTAAAAGCACCGCGACAGATCACCCATCAGCGATTGTTCAACAACACCGGTGAGCTGCTGAAAGATTTTTACCGTACCATTCGCGAGGGCCTCCGGGAGAAGTTACAAGGTGTATTGTTCCAGTTTCATAGCAGTGTGGCCTATTCCGAAGCTTTTCTGATGCGGGTATTGGACCAGCTGGATGTTTCGTTGCTGAATATACTGGAGTTTCGTCATGAAAGCTGGTGGAACCAGCATGTATACGAAATGCTGGCTGAAAAGGGCGTGGTTTTCTGCAGCATCAGTCATCCTCAATTGCCCGATAAGGTCATTGTCAACAGGGATGTGGTATATTACCGTTTTCACGGCGTCCCGGAATTATACTATTCACCCTATGCGCCCGGCTTTTTGCATAAGGTTATCGATGCCATCAAAATGGCTGGGGCTGTGAAAGAAGCGCTGCTGTACTTCAACAATACGGCACAGGGCGCCGCTGTGATGAATGCGCGGTATGCACAGCAGCTGGTGTGAACCTATTTTTACCACCACAGAAAACCCGTTATCACTACATACATCTGTTTACTGCCATCCCGTGATTTATTGTATTGCCAATAATAAGTGCACACAAAATATCGTTTTTGCACTACAGGCATTGTTTCTTTGTGCCCGTCAGTGCGGTGCACTGCAGTTGGTTAAGGCCCTGTTTTTAATTTGTACAGTATCCTCAAGCTTCTTCCGTACCACTGAAAACTAAAGGATTGTTACGTCAGTGAACAATCCACTGCCTGTTAACGCCGTAAGCCAAGCTACTTACAGTTTTTGTTGAGAGGCACATCCGATTCCTTAAGGCATCAGGAGAATTTTTTGTTACAACACAAATCCATTGTTATGAAAAACCCTGCCCTTGCCCTTGACTGGTATCCTGCCTCCAATAGCATTACGGCCTCCGCCGTTTCGTTGCATTCCCTGGTTGAACGGCTAACGGCTGGTCTCCTGCCGCTTGTAGCAGCAAAGAAAAGCACCATCATCAACGATATAGACAGCACGGCGGAACTGATGACCGATGAAAATGTACTGGCCTTTGTGCTGGGGAGCCTGTTGCGTGACGCGGTGAATGGCGGCGCCAATGGATGTATCAGGGTAGAAGCGGTATTCGATGCGGGTAGAGTGCAGATTCATGTGCACAACAGTGCTTTCTGCTTATATGGCTCCGGGCAAAACGGGTTGGCGCAGGTAGTACACGCGGCCCGTCAACTGGGAGGTGATATTTGCATATATCAGCGCGAGCAGGGAACCACACTTACTTTTTCGATAGCACAACACAAAAAAAATTGGGAAATCGCATAAGCTGGCTTTGGGTCAATCGCTTGCGGATGCTATCCTGGGCGATTCTTCAAATACCGCTGCTGCTATTTCCCAATTAACGTCTTAAAAAGTATCTCTCTTTTTATTAATAACGACCGTAGCTGTTATTACGGGAGAATGAACGTTTGTCGGAGCGTTCTTCACGAGGGCGAGCCTCAGATACTTTAATTGCCCTTCCTTCTACAATACCACCGTCCAGTTCGGCAATAGCTTTCTTTGCGGCCTCATTGTCTGGCATTTCTACAAAGCCAAAACCACGGCTGCGGTTGGTGAATTTGTCGGTAATTACGCGAGCTGAAGACACTTCACCATATTCAGCGAAAAAGCCATGCAGATCTTCGTCGGTGACGTTGTAGCTCAAATTGGAAACATAAATGTTCATAAAAAACCCTGATTGGTTAAAAATTAAAAATGATCTGAGGAAAAAAGCAGGAAGTAAACAACACTGACTAGTAGCAGAAAATGCGTAGCAGAAATGAATTCACTTACTGATGCTATATCTCTCAAATGTCTGGGCAAAGGTAGGTGAAACAGGGCGAACGAGCAAATGTGAAAATTTGACAATGAGAAAATTAACATTGCACATACACGGCATTTCAACAGCTGCATATCGCGCACTGCCCGCATTGTGCCGCACTGTTAAACAATCGGTTTCTGTGCACCACCTGTTTGTCGAACTCATTAGCGTATGCGTGATGCCGGCCGCCCGCTTCCAAAAAAGGTTCGTATTTTGCCACAAGAAATTTTTGATAAAAACTTCTAAGTGCTTGCACTATCAACATGTAAACCAGCCCAAAGAAGTACCAGGAAAATTTTTCTGTACTGCTTCTTTTCCTCATATTCACATGTTCAAATGCTCACAACATGAAAGCCCCTAAAAAACTCACTATTCTCTGTTTCATTGTGGTGCTGGTGGTTGCAGGTATGGCTGCCAGCAAACCTCCCAAGCCATTGTATAAAAACCTGAAAGTGCTCCCCAGGAACACCACGCACGAGGAGATGGAAAAGATCATGAACGAATTTAAAGTGGCGCTGGGTGTTAAGTGTAATCATTGCCATGCGGCGCAAAAAGACAATCCGCGCCGAATGGATTTTGCCAGTGATGAAAAACCGGAAAAACAGGTGGCACGGGAAATGATGAAAATGACAGCCCGCATCAACAAAAAATACTTTCATTACAAGGAAGCAGAAAATACTACCCCGCCGGTAAGCTGCATCACCTGTCACAATGGAAAAGCACATCCCGGCCCAGGCAAGGACGAGCCCAGGCAGGAAAATAAATAGGAATGCCTGTGTAATAATCAGCCCTTCCGGAACAAAAACTAATAAAAGCCTACAGATTTTGTAGGCTTTTGTCATTCTGCTGTAAAATGCTGTTATTTTATTGCTGCTTTTTCAGAGAGGGGGCCTTTGCGTATTTCCGCAACCTCCTTTTACCTAATTTTGCTGCTCTTATCAAAAATTTATTATGGCAGCCCAATCTTTCAACCTTGCTATGATCGGTATTGGAGTAATGGGGAAAAACCTCCTGTTGAATATGGCCGATCATGGTTTTAAAGTAATCGGATATAATAAAGATCCCAAAAAAACCGCTGCACTGGAAGCAGCCGCCACGCCCGGTACCACGGTGAAAGGCGTAAACACCTACCAGGAAATGATCCAACTGCTGGAAAAGCCCCGCCGCATTATGCTGCTGGTACCTGCAGGCAAACCGGTGGATGAAGTCATTGAAAGTTTGTTGCCGCTTCTCGACAAAGGAGATATCATCATAGACGGAGGTAACTCGCATTATACAGACACCCTGCGTCGCGTAAACTGGCTGCAGGGGCAGGGATTTCATTTCATGGGCATTGGAGTTTCCGGTGGTGAGCAGGGCGCACGTACCGGCCCCAGCATCATGCCGGGCGGAGACCCTGAAGCATACCCCCATGTTAAACCGATACTGGAAGCCGTTGCCGCCAAAGTAAATGGTGTGCCCTGCGTAGCGCACCTCGGCAAAGGCGCAGCAGGTCATTATGTGAAAATGGTGCACAACGGCATTGAATACGCCATCATGCAACTCATCAGCGAATGCTACGATTTGCTGAAAAGCGCCGGCCTTACCAACGATGAATTACACCAGGCCTTTGACCAGTGGAACAAGGGCGATATGCAATCCTTCCTGGTAGAAATCACCAAAGACATTTTCCTGCAACCCGACGATAAAACCGGCGGACGCCTGGTGGATATGATTCTCGATAAGGCAGGCGCCAAAGGCACCGGCAAGTGGACCTCACAGGATGCCATGGAGCTGGGCATGCCCATTCCTTCCATAGATATGGCCGTTACCATGCGCAATCTTTCTTCATTGAAGGAGGAAAGAACGCAGGCGGCATCGATCTATCCGGTAGAAGGCATCAACATTTCTGTAAACAAAGAAGAATTTATTCGCCAGGTGCACGATGCCCTGTATTTCACCACCGTGATCAGCTATGTGCAGGGAATGGCTATGTTGCACCGCGCCTCTGCTGAATGGGACATGCAGATTCCGCTGCCCGAAGTAGTGCGCGTATGGCGTGGTGGTTGTATCATCCGTTCGGTATTGCTCGATGTGTTTGCAAGAGCTTACCAACGCAATCCCCAGCTGGCCAATTTGCTGCTTGACAGCGAAGTGGCCTCCCTGCTGAAAGACAAGGAACAAAACTTGCGTGCAGTAATCACAACCGCCGTACAGCATAAGATTGCCGCCGGTGGATTGATGACTGCGCTGGCTTATTTCGATGCGTATCGCAACAGCCGCATGCCTGTGAACCTGATCCAGGCGCAACGCGACTATTTCGGTGCACATACCTATCAGCGCATAGACGAACCCGGAATATTCCATACCGAGTGGCAACGGTTTTAGTCAACTGCCTCTATATGACACGGATGATTGCATGTAACAAGCAGGATCGCTGAGCAAACTATCGGCATGTCCTGTAAGTAAATCCGGGCCATCTGTAGTTGAAAACACTGCCACGGGCAGCACAAAACAAATCATTGAACCGAGGTTAACATCAACTATGCATAATCATAAAATACCGCCGCCTTCGCTGTTTTTCATCTTTGGCGGCAGTGGAGACCTGAATCAGCGTAAACTATCGCCGGCTTTATACAACCTGTTTATAGACGGCTGGATGCCGGAAAAATTTGGTATTGTAGGAATTGGCAGAACACCTTTCACCAATGAACAATTCCGTAATCACTTACTTAACGGTATCTATCAGTTCTCGCGACGCAAAGGCGAACAAAACGGCAAATGGCAGGAGTTTTCCAAACATATCAGCTACCTGCAACTCGACGTGGAAAATGAAAGCGAATACCAGCAGATTGCAGATATCGTAAAACAAAAGGAAATCGAGTTTGGGGAACATCCCAATGTGATCTTCTATATGGCGGTAGCGCCGCAGCTGGTGCCCAGTATTGCTACCAAACTGGGACCGCTGAACATTTGCGCCGATACCAAGTGCACCCGCATTGTAGTGGAAAAACCGTTCGGGCAGGACCTTGAAAGCGCCACAGCCCTGAACAACCTGCTTGCGTCCATGTTCGACGAAGAACAGATTTACCGCATCGATCACTACCTGGGCAAGGAAACGGTGCAGAACATCCTGGCGTTGCGTTTTGCCAATGCCTTGTTTGAACCTATCTGGAACAGGAATTATATCGATCATATCCAGATCACTGCTTCGGAAACCGATGGCGTGGAAAGTCGTGGTGATTATTATGAACGCTCCGGCGCCCTGCGCGATATGGTGCAGAACCACATCCTGCAACTGATGTGCATGATTGCCATGGAAGCGCCCGTATCGTTTGATGCCAATGAAATCCGCAACAAGAAAGTGGATGTATTGCATGCCATCCGCAAAATCAGCAAGGAGGACGTGCATCACTATGCCGTGCGCGGACAATATTCCGAAGGATGGATGAAGGGTATGAAAGTACCGGCCTATCGTTCAGAAAAGAAAGTAAATCCTGCTTCGCCGGTGGAAACCTTCGCTGCAGTAAAATTCTACATTGACAACTGGCGCTGGCAGAACGTGCCTTTTTATGTGCGCACGGGTAAAAGGCTGCACGAAAAATCTACCATCATCACCATACAGTTCAAACCGGCCCCGTGGTATGCGTTCCCTCCAGAATCGGCGCAAACCTGGCGGCCCAACCGGCTTACCATCAGCATTCAGCCTGAAATGGATATCCGCCTGCGCTTCCAGGCCAAACGGCCCGGGCAGGCCATGACGCTGAACCCGGTTGACATGATCTTCAATTACAAAGACGCCTATGGCGATGATGAACCGGAAGCCTATGAAACCCTTCTGCTCGATGTAATGGAAGGCAACCCTACGCTGTTCATGCGTTCAGACCAGGTAGAAGCCGCGTGGAAAGTGATTACGCCCATTCTCGAAGTGTGGAATACCCGTACGCCGGTTGATTTTCCCAACTATGCACCGGACAGCTGGGGACCGGAAGATGCAGAGGCGCTGATTGCACGTGACGGGCATAACTGGATCACACTGCCATCGCAGCACGATTAAGGAAAAAAGAAAGTCATTATACAAAGGCAAATTTCAAACAGCGCCTGGGAAAGCGGTGTTGGAGCCCGCAATGTTTCGGAATTGGGATAAACCGGAGATGGTAGTCTTGACCTGCTCCTTGCAGCTGTTGCCTGCAAGATTCCGCAATGGTAACAAACCGCCACTATTGAGAGACAACGTGGGACTGTTTGAAATTCGTTTTTTGTGGCATGCGATTTATTCATCATGAACCTACATATCAAAAACTCGCCCGAAGCCATAAGCATGGCACTGGCAGAATGGATCACTGCCTGTATAGGAAGTACGTTGCAGCACAGCAACCGCTTTACCTGGGTGCTTACCGGGGGCAACTCGCCCAAAAGACTATACGAATTACTCGCTTCTCCAGCCTATGCTGGCCGCATCGATTGGTCGAAACTGCATATTTTCTGGGGCGATGAACGGGCAGTGCCGTTCAACGATGAAAGGAATAATGCCCGCATGACCTTTGAGCACCTGCTGAATCATGTGCCGGTGCTGAAAGACCAGGTGCATTGCATGAATACAGATCTGGCGCCCGAAGCAGCCGCTGCTGCCTACGAACAAATCCTGCGCAGTTATTTTGGTGAAACCGGTCACACATTTGATTTGGTATTAAACGGTATGGGCGACGATGGCCATACGCTTTCCTTGTTTCCGCATACGCCGGTGATACACGAAAAAAAAGCATGGGTCAGCTCATTTTACCTGGAACCACAGCAGATGTACCGTATTACGCTGACCGCTCCCCTTGTGAACCGCGCCAAAAAAATTGCCTTTCTCACTTTTGGCGCTAACAAGGCAAATGCGTTGTATGAAGTGTTGGAAGGCACAAGAAATGTTGACCAGTATCCCTCGCAAATTATTCAGCCTGTTGATGGAGAACTACACTGGTTCGTGGATGAAGCGGCAGCCTCCAAGCTGTCCAAAGCCGGTAAGTAAAAGCGGATTTGGGCTCTGATACAAAAGCTTTTTGCGGTGCTCATCACCTGAACAGGCTTTCAATCATCTCGTTGGTCAACAGGCGCGTTCCTTTTGTCCATATTTCGTTGGGCGGCGGGAACTCACTGCGGTTATAGCCGCCCTGGTTTTCAAAATCAAATACGGCGTGACAATAGTTGTTGATGATCAGTGCGCATTTCAGCCAGTCGGTTGACCAGATGATTTTTAGTATACCCGGTTCCGGTCGTGTTGGCTCGTCTGACTGATAAATGTGCAGGGCATCAAGTATACGCTGCTGACCGGTTTGCGGTTGCATTTCTATGGCATAGAAATAAGCGGTGTCGGTATCATCCTGGAACACCACTGCGTAATTGTTCTCTTCCGCATTGCTTTCGATGAAGATGTCGGTGCCCGGCACAATGGCCTGTTCCCGCAACAGGTATCCTTTCAATCAATAGTTTTTTAATGGTTATACAGCTATGGAATCATATACCACCACCTTGCTCCACAGATGCGAACATTCTTCTACAAACTGCAGGTGAATGGGGTCTGTTTGATAACTGTCCTGGTCTGCAGCATTGTCGAACAGCGTAAACCAGGATATGGCATAGCTGCGGTCAATCACTTCACGGTTGGTGGGCGCCGGCTGACCGATATGAAACATTTTGATGGTTTTTACCCTGGATAACTTTTTCAGGCCTTCTACCAGTTTGGCGCGGTCTTCTTTACTGTCGGGGTTCTTTAACCAGAAATACACGTGGTGAATAAACTTGTTCTCAATTGACATATGTTCGGTTGAGTTTGTTGCCAGCGAAACGCCCAGCCCTGCTGCCAGGGCGGCTTTGCTGCTGTTGGTTATAAATTGGCGTCGGGTGCTCATAGTGGTTATCAAATTAGTATTACTATTCAAATCATGGTGGAAACGCATCTTGAAAGATACGCATCGCTTTCGACCAAAAACGGGTATCCCAACCGTTAGCATCCAAATATTCGGGATGCCGACAAAATCAGAGGGACAAACGAAAATTCATTTTTTTGCGTTCTAAAATTACATAAAAAGCTGGCAGCTCCTTCAACATTCTGCTGATAAACCCTTAAAACACATACATATGAAGCAACTTTTGTTACTCTCACTGTGCTTTGCCGTTGTGAGCACCCAGGCGCAGATCCTTGGTGAATCGGCCAAACAAACCTACTCCGCCCCTCAAATGAAAACTGAAATTGCCCGCCATAAGAAAGTTGCCATATTGCCTTTCAAAGCCACCATTTCTTTTAAACGGCAGCCCAGGAACTATGATGCGGAAGCTATCCGGGCCGAAGAAAAGAACCTGGCCCTGAACCTGCAACAGGGCATGTATACTTACCTGCTCAGAAAGTCAAGCAACTATACCGTAAGCTTCCAGGATGTAGACAGGACCAATGCATTGTTAAAGCAAGCCGGTGTATTTGACAAACTCGATGAGCTTACAGCCGACTCACTGTGCAAGATCCTGGAAGTAGACGCAGTAATAAAATGCAATTATGCCTATGAAAAAACAGGCAGTGAAGGTGGCGCTATAGCAAAAGCAGTCATTCTGGGAGCTGCAGCCAAAACCGGAAGCGGATCGCTCACCATGCAACTATACAATGGAAAAGATGGCGAGCTTTTGTGGAGATTTTATAAAGAAATGAACGAAACAATTACCAGCAATGCCAATGAGGTTATGGAAAGAATGATGCGCAAAGTGGCACGTAACTTCCCTTATTCAGACTAATGGCGCGAATGCGAAACGCATAGTTTTCCTATATACCAACATTCCTTTCGCCGCTCGATCGTGCGGGCTTAAACCTGCCCGGTGTTGCAAGGCGTGGCACACAAGGCGAACCATCCCATTCGCAACCCTATTTAAACCTACCCGGTGTGACAGCCCTGGTAGGTTTAACTTTTTATTTAAGGAAATATCCGGGGCAGTTTTTTGAATATTAGGCAACTTTGCAATTCTAAATCTGGCCTTGTATGCGTTACGTACCCTTGGTGAATACCCTGTTGGCAATAGGGTTTGTGGCTGTAGTTGGAGCTTTCCTCTCCATGATCTTCTATACCGGTTATATAGACAAACTCTCCCATACCTGTTTTATACTACATTTTACCAATGGCTTCCTGCTGTTGTTGCGTTCCATATTGAAGACCGAGTATGCAGAAGTGTAAAGGGCGAGTGACCGATTCACCACAAATCGCTTTTCCTGAACTTCCATAAAGCCAATTGCAGGAACAGTATGAAGCTTCCGGCCATGAATACAAAGGTCCATGCATTGTATATGCCCGGGTCAAGTAGCCGCACGCACATGGTAAACGGGAACTGTATATCCATGCCATTGTTTTGCAGTATGGTACTCACACTGTTGTCAAACACAATATAGGCAGCATAGAGTATGATGGCATAGTTGGTCTTTTTGAGCATGAACGCGAACAGCATTGTGATGCTCCCTAAATAAAAGGGGACCAGGAAGGCGAACAACGTTCGCCCCCAGTCCCAGGAAACCGACAGGTTGAAGCCTGCTGCAATAGACACGCTAAAATGAATGAGGGAAATTGCAGCCACAACAGATAGCAGGAATAATTGTATGAGTTTGGACTGAAAGTATTGAAGACGGGTTTGTCCCGATACCAGCATTCGGTGCACAATACCATATTCAAATTCACGGGACAGGTTTATTAAGAAGAGTACCGGAATAAATGTGTAGGCAATATTGTTTACGAACCGCTCCGCTACGCTCATAATATCTTCTGCCGCGTATGGATGGGCAGCCATTGCCTGTTCCATTTTGACAGCTACAAACACCTGCAGCCATACAATTCCATGTATGATGATCAAATACAGGATATTAAACCGTGCAGATAATTTGGTCAGTTCTATTGCCAGCAGTTTTCTGATACATGAATACTGCATTGATTACTTTTTGACAAGATTATAATATCGGTATGCATTTTCCAGGTTACTGAACCTCGACAGCAACTCGTCTTTTGTGCCCAACATTTGAATACGACCCTGTTTCAAAAAACACAACCGGGTACAAATTTTTTCCAATTCACTCAATGCGTGACTGGTAATGACCACCGGGCATCCTTCTGCATATACCTTGCGAATGGCCGACCTCAACTCATACACGCCCGTAGGATCAAGCCCGTTGGTAGGTTCATCAAGGACCAGCAGTTTGGGTTCGGTGAGCAACGCTGCGGCCAGCGCACATCGTTTTTGTATACCTGCAGAGCATTGCCCGAACCGGAGCTTAAGCCAGGGCTGCACACCGAGTAACGCTGTGATATCATTGTTGCTCCGCCCATCACGCAGGCCAGGAAACAAAGAAAGATTCCTGCCAAGGGTAAACCCGGGAAAGAAACCAGGCTTATCCAGCACGGCCCTTATCTGTGTAGGCATTACCTGCATATGCAAAACCGTACCGGCGCTGGGATATACCAATCCCAGCATGATTTTGATCAGCGTGCTTTTGCCGGAACCGTTTGGACCAATGATGCCCAGTATGTCGTTGTGCTGTACTGCAAGGTTGATATCAGTTAGAATCTGCTTGTGCCCGGAATGTTTATGGATACCGTTTAAACGGAGAATGGTTCCAGTCATAATACATCAGTATTGATATTGAAGGGGCGGGCAGCGCCTTAGGATGTTTTCTACATTGGAAACAAATCATAAGACTGCACAACGATTTTCGTTGCCCCGGAAATATTGCTGTTTATTTGGAGAGCCCCGGAGCAATCCGGCATTGTTCCCGGATGTCCGGGGCAAGACGCCACCAAAGGAATCAGCTTGTCATCTTGATGAGACAGGACGTAACAGTGGCGACGGTACAAACCCCCATCAGAATGTCGAGCAGCGCACAAACCGCATCCGTAGGAAAATTTGCTTTGAGCGTGGTATAGCATTTGCTGAGTTGGCAAAGGAAACCACAACCGGCCGGGTCTGCCATACGGCTTGCAGACTCCCCGGAGCGATACACCGGCTCAATGGTTGTGATCTTTCCCTTGTCCAGCCTGATCATACAAAACGGCTCATTCGCTGCTGTACGCACGCGGATCAACCCCGTACCTGACAGGGCCGCCGTGTTATCCTGGTAAATCAACTCATAGCGCCCCTTTTTCCCATTTGGCAGCGCAACGATCACCCCTTTGATTTGCTGGTCTTCCACAATAGGAATATGGATACTGCAAAGAGAACGGTTGAGCTGCACGATCCTGCCCCTGGCAGGATCTACTGTGGCAGCCAGTGAAGCGTTCTTACTTAAATAGTCTTTGTACAACGAAGAATGCACAAACTCCTGTAACACGTTGGCCGTTACATCTTCCACTTTCTCTTGCTTTTTGCAGTGTAGCAGTAACAGGCTCATCACCAGCATAGCTACCAAACATACAGGGAGGACCCCTTGGGCCCGAAAAACTCTGCAAACGCGATTGATCGTTTTCATGTTGGCGGATTTTTTAGTTCCAGGTTTCACTCCTACTCTTTTCTACAGGTTTTCGGAACACCCTGTTCAAAGTGGTAACGGACCCAACGAAATGCAAATCGTGTGAACGATCAATTGAAGCTTGCGTTCAATTGGTGTTTGTAGTGTGTAATTGTCATCAAAAAAATGGCGGCCTCCTATTCGCCGGTTATTCCGAACTACGGACGCCTGTTGCATGTAATTGTGGTAAAGGGTAAAACTGAGCGGTTACATTTGTTGAAAGAGCCAATTCTCAAATCATTATTGCGTAAGAATGCGTTATCGATCTTCTTATTTCAAAATTCAGTGGATGCTTTGAACCATTATTTCATATTCGTTATTGATAAATCATTTCGATGATGCATTGCTGAAAATACTTGCCGGCAAGTGAATTAAACACCTTCCTATTCTTATCCGTTTACCGTTATTTGCATGGATGAATTGCAATTCATGGAACAAATGTAGCAGCTATAACGGCGTTAACCAAGTGAAAAAAAACAATATTGGGACTTTTTTTCTCTTTATAATATCGTTAAAAGAAATTACTGAAATGCCAGGCCGCTCTTCACCCAACAAAAAGGCCACTCACCTTCGTGAATGGCCCTGGTATACCGACCTGTTCTGCTGATACGTTTATAGCGGATATTTATTCAGGCTGATCAGTTTGTCGGCAATGCGTCTGCGTGCTTCCTTGCTGTTGAAGGGCTCCGCTTTCGTAAAGCGCTTCAGTCCCAACAGCATCATTCGCTGCTCATCGCCTTCGGCAAACGCATTGATGGCGTCTTTGCCGTGTTTGTTGATTTTATCGGCAGCATCATACAAATATGTGCGTATGATATCCAACTCAAAAGCAGTTGCTGCTTCACCGCGACTTTCCACCAGTTTCATTACACGCAGCAAGGCGCTTTCTGCCGCAAACGTGTAGATGGCCATATCGGCAATATGCATCAGGATTTCCTGCTCGTGTTCTATTTTCATCATCAGCTTCTGCACGGCAGCGCCGGCTGTCATCAGGATCGCTTTTTTAAAATTGGCGATCAGCTTTTTTTCTTTTGCAAAAGACTCCTCATCGCCACTGCCGAAATCAGGAATGCTCATCAGCTCTTTCTGCACGTTCATGGCCGGTCCCATCAAATCAAGGCGGCCCTTCATGGCGCGCTTCAACACCATATCTACTGTAAGCAGGCGGTTGATTTCATTGGTGCCTTCATAAATGCGGTTGATGCGACTGTCGCGGTAGGCTTTTGAAATCACTACTTCATCGCTGAAACCGATACCGCCATGCACCTGCACGCCTTCATCTACCACAAAGTCCAGCACTTCACTGCCCAGTACTTTCAGCATGGCGCATTCAATGGCGTATTCCTCGGCCGCGCCCAGCAGCGCTTCATTAAAGGGTTTACCTGCCTCCAGTTCAGATTTTTCCTTATCATCAATCCAGCGCGCCACACGGTACAAAGCACTTTCACATACCCACAGTTGCACCGCCATTTCTGCCAGCTTTTGCTTAATGGCACCAAAATTGGCAATCGGCGTTTTAAATTGTTCGCGGGTGGTGGCGTATTGAATGCTGGTGGTAGCGGCCCGCTTGGCGCCGCCAAGTGCGGCAGCACACAGTTTTAACCGCCCGATGTTGAGAATATTGAAAGCAATGATGTGCCCGCGCCCTATTTCGCCCAGCACATTTTCTACCGGCACCTTGCAATCTTCAAAATACAGCTGTACCGTACTGGAGCCCTTGATGCCCATCTTATGTTCTTCAGGCCCCTGCGTAAAGCCCGGAAAACCTCTTTCAACAATGAAAGCCGTAAACTTATCGCCGTCTACCTTGGCAAACACGGTATACACATCGGCAAATCCCCCATTGGTGATCCAGATCTTCTGGCCATTCAGTACATAATACTTGCCATCTGCGCTCAGTTTGGCAGTGGTTTTGGCGCCGAGCGCATCACTTCCACTACCCGGCTCCGTTAGTCCGTAGGCACCTTTCCATTCGCCGGTAGCCAGTTTGGGAATGTATTTCTGCTTCTGCGCTTCCGTACCAAAATACAGGATGGGCAGCGTCCCGATGCCCGCATGTGCCGACACCGCCACTGAAAAAGAATGACCACCGCCCAATGCTTCACTCACCAGGTTGCTGGTTATAAAGTCTTTTCCCAGCCCTCCATACTGTTCGGGAATAGAGGCGCCCAGCAAACCCTGTTCGCCTGCTTTGGCTACCAGCGAAGGCATGAGGCCTGGTTCCAGTTTATCAATCCGGTCCAATATGGGCAATACTTCCGTATCCAGAAAGGAAAGACACATGTCTTTTACCATCTGTTGTTCCTCCGAAAAATCTTCCGGTATAAAGGTGTCGCCAGCGGCGCTTTCCTTTATCAGCCATTCGCCCCCCTTCAGTACGCTTTGTTTAATGGCGGTGCTCATATGTACTAGGTTTTATTGTAAATGAATTTGATGCGTTACACTTTCGTCTCCGCATTCGTGAGATTGTTATATACCAGTTGCAACACTTCCTTGCAAATCTCTATCCTGTCGGCCGATACGCCTTCCAATGCCTCATTCAATGTTTCCTCTGCCAGTTCCATGGTTTGTTCCTGCAGGCGCTGCGCCTGCCTGGTAAGGTATATACAATTCATGCGCCTGTCCGACTCGGAAGGCACCCGCTTCACCAACTGCAGTTTTTCCAGGTTATCAACCAGTCTTGTAATGCTGGGCTTGTCGCGGAAAGTGGCATTGCACAATTCCTGCTGACTGATGCCATCCTGTTTCCACAAATGATATAATACACTCCACTGCTCAATGGTAAGATTAAGCCCGGCAGCATTGAATTTCTTTTGCAACCGGCGCGCAATAGCAGTGGATGCCTTGCCCGTGATGAAGCTGTACAGTTCTCCTTTCCTAAATTGGTTGTTTGTCATACAGTTGTTTATACAACTATTCAAACCTACGTTTTTTCTTCCATCCTGACAAGAGAGGCCACAGATAATTTTTTGTGAAGATGCCTTTCACTAAATGTCGGGGTGCGTTGCAGGTTATTGGCCTATAACTTGTACTTTTGTTTTCCCACCCTCCCCTAAACAAATCCAATTTCTCCGCTACCTCTGCATTTGTAAACATTCATGCCCCTGATTGTTATGAAAAAGTATTGCCTGACCTGTTGCGTCCTGCTCCTTGGCGTTTTTGCCCTGGGCCAAACGAAATCTATTGCCATAATCGGTTCTTCTACTGCCGCAGGCGCCGGCGCCGATCCGGAAGACAGCGCCTGGGTAAACCGGTTAAGGCACTACTATGTCACCCAGCAGGGAACTGTAAGCGTGATTCACAACCTGGCCGTGCCCGGCTCCAACAATTACCAGGGCATGCCCAGCAGTTACCAGCCGCCGCCTTTTAAAAGCAGCCCTGACCCTGAGCGCAATATTACCAAGGCCATTCAGCTCAATCCTGATATCATTATTATCAGCTATGTAAGCAATAATCTGAATGAATATTCTATTGAAGAGACCATGTTTACCCTGCAAACCATGAAAGATTCCGCCAACGCTGCCGGAAAGGTTTGCTTTATTACCACCACACAGCCGCGTGATAATTTCGACGATGCAGGCCGGGAACGGTTACGCATTTTAAAAGACAGCATCCTGAACCGCTTTGGATATTTTGCTATTAACTTTTTCGATCCCCTTGTTGGCCCCAACAATATGAGGCATCCCGATTATGCATACCCGTGGGACGATGTGCATATCAACAATGCCGGACATCGCCTGCTGTTTGAACAGGTACTGGCAAAAAATATCATTGCTGCCGCCTTACCGGTAAACATCACTCAATTCAAAGGAAGTATGCAGCAAGGTTCAGCCGTACTCACCTGGACTGCGCACGATGAAGAACTACCTACTACTTACCGCATTCAGCACAGCACCAACGGAGCAGATTTTGAAACCGTGGGTGAAGTGGCTGCCATTGGCGGCAATGCAGCAAACAACTATACTTTCACGCACACCAGTCCCCATGCCGGCGCCAACTACTACAGGCTTGTCATTAGTGAACCTTCCGGAAACAGCTTTTCAAAAATGCTGGTGTTGAAAAATAATGTAACGGGGATACAGATCAAACGCATTTTCGGGTCCATGGCCACCGGCACCATTACGCTGGAGGTGGTTTCGGCCAAAGCGCAAAAGGTCAGCATGGCTGTGTTTACCAATGATGGGAAGAAACTCAGCACGAAGGAATATTACCTGTCGGGCGAGGCCAGCAATACCATTCAAATGACTATGCCTAACCTGCCGGTGGGTTCGTACATCGTACAAATCACCGGCGATAAAGGCGTACAGGTAACTCAACCGCTGATTATCTGGTAATACCAAACTAAAGACACGCAAAGAAGTCGTAAGTATTTCCTGTCCCGGCCCCTTTGCCACTTTATGGCGTAGAATGCATACATTTCCGTATGCATTCTGCTTTTGTACCTTTCCGCTCTTCCCAGGTGCATTATTCCTATGCAGGCAGCGGCAGCAACCTGCTGGTCTGCCTGCACGGATATGGAGAATCGGGCGCCAGTTTTCTTTTCCTGGAGCCCTATTTGCGTGATTACACCATCATTGGCATCGATATGCCCTTTCACGGCAAAACGCAATGGAAAGAAGGATGGGCTTTTACCGTTGAAGATCTCCGGCAAATTATAGACAGCATTTTCGCCGACCGCAACGTAGCCGGCGCAAGTTTTACGGTCGCCGGTTATAGTATGGGCGCACGCATATCGCTCCATCTGCTACAGCATATCCCTCACCGTATAAAGAAAATAGTGTTGTTAGCGCCTGATGGCCTTAAGGAAAATTTCTGGTACTGGCTGGCAACACAAACACGAGTTGGCAACCTGATGTTCCACTATACCATGCAGTACCCGCAATGGTTGTTCATGATGATGCGGCTGGCGAAAAATATTGGCATCATCAACAAAAGCGTGTACAAATTTGCCCGCCATCATATACATGATAAAAGCATGCGCAGGCTGCTGTATCTGCGCTGGACCGGCATGCGTCGTTTCAGGCCGTCGCTGCAGCAGGTAAAAACGGTGGTGCAGCAATATGCCATTCCTGTTCATCTCCTCTTTGGCGCCCACGACCGCATCATCATGGCTGCATTGGGCGAAAAGTTTCGCCGCGGAATAGAATCTTTTTGTACGTTGCACACCGTCAATACGGGACACCAGGTGTTGCAGCCGCGGAATGCCCGATTGATTGCGGATGTTTTGAAGGCGACTGATGAACCGATGACATGATTTTGTGCTGGTGCAGACAGGAGATGGATTTCTTCTTACAACCAATCGTACCCCTATTGGCGCCGGGGTACATCCCGTTTAAATTACGCAATCGCTCATGCCAATATTCCTGTTCATATTCTTTCTGCTGATGGTCATGTATGCGCTGCTGATCAACTACTATCAGCGGGGCTGGAACCGGATACCGGAATTTGTTCCGGCCGGGCAGTCGCCCCATACATTCATTTCGGTGGTGATAGCGGTGCGTAATGAAGAAGAACATATCGGTGCGCTGTTGCAATCGCTGGCCTGCCAGCAATATCCTGCTTCGTTATTTGAAGTAATCATTGTAGACGATCACAGTACAGACAATACCTGGCAAATACTGGAAGAACATCCATTCTCCAACCTGCAGTTAAAGAAAATCAGGTTGGCAATAGCAAATACCGGTGAAGCGCCCATTATTGCCTACAAAAAGAAAGCTATTGAAACCGGTATTCGGGAAGCACGGGGAAAATTGATTGTTACCACAGACGCGGATTGTCGTTTTCCTGAAACGTGGCTGTCTACGCTTGCAGCGTTTCATGAAGCGAACAATGCCAAATTCATTGCTGCGCCCGTCAGGATGTGGCAGTGCCCGGGGTTACTGGGCGTTTTTCAAACGCTTGATTTCATAACGCTGCAGGGCATAACGGGCGCCTCCGTTCATCAACGGTTTCACTCCATGTGCAATGGAGCCAATCTTGCTTATGAACGCGCCGCTTTTTTTGAAGTGAATGGTTTTGCAGGAATCGATTCCATACCCAGCGGTGATGATATGCTGCTGATGCACAAGATTGCACTGCGCTATCCTGAGCACGTATTTTACCTGAAAAGCAAGGCTGCCCTGGTTACCACGGCGCCTGCCGCTTCATGGAAAGCATTCTTTCACCAACGCATCCGGTGGGCCAGCAAGGCAGACCGTTACCAGGACAAACGCATTTTCCGGGCGCTGCTGCTGGTGTACCTCGTGAATGCAGGTTTCCTGGTGCTGGCCATAGCCGCTTGCTGGAAAAGCATCTGGTTGTTTTTTCTGTTGTTGCTGCTGTTGGCTAAAACACTTATCGAGTTTCCTTTTGTGCAAGCAGCAGCACGCTTTTTCGACCAGCAACAGCTGATGTGGTATTTTCCTTTTTTGCAGCCGCTGCATATAGTGTATACGATCATTGCTGGCTGGTTGGGAAAATTCGGATCGTACCAATGGAAAGGAAGAACGATCAAAAAAACACAGCTCAGATAGGAATCATTATTGGAAGTTTTATTGGTTATTTGCTTTTTTGATACGCACTTAGCCCCTTGAAATGGATGAATTGGTGGGGCGGCCTTATGGTTTGTTTACATAAGGAAACGGGGTAAGAGGCTGCTTTTTTAAGTTTAGCACAGCAATGGCAACAGCAACCAAAGTATCTGCATGGAAAAGGTTACGACGCAACAAAGGCGCCATGGCCGGCATGGTCATTATTGCCATTGCAGTGCTGGTTGCGCTTTTTGCTCATTTGATTGCCCCTGACCCTACACCAGACGCCAACCGGATGATTGTGGAGATTGGTGGGCAAAAACCGGGTTTTACCCGGCAGTTTCTCAAACTTCCCAAAGAACAAACCATCAGGCCGGCTTCCTTTTGGCAACGCCTGCTGTTCGGCACGGAGGATGTTTTTCAATACATCCCCATCACCGGCTACCAGTTTTCCGGCGACAGCCTGATCATTCAGCAATATCTTGATGAAGACGTGACGGAGCGCAAAGCATTTGCGTTGAGCAGCATAGTGCCCGGAAATGCTTCATTGGAGCACAACAGCAAAGACCATCTCATCCAATATATCATCCAACACCAACTGGAAACAAAAAAATTTTTGCTTGGAACGGATAAATACGGGCGGGATATTCTCAGTCGCCTCATTGTAGGCGTTCGGGTGAGCCTTGCCGTTGGATTGATCACCGTGCTCATTTCGCTCAGCATTGGCGTGTTGCTGGGCGCGCTGAGCGGTTATTTCCGGGGCGTGACAGATGATTTGATCACCTGGTTCATCAATGTGATCTGGAGTATTCCCACTTTGTTACTGGTTTTTGCCATCACGCTGGTATTGGGCAAAGGTTTCTGGCAGGTATTCATTGCCATTGGTCTTACCATGTGGGTAAATGTGGCGCGCTTGATCCGCGGACAGGTACTAAGCATTCGTGAAATGGAATATGTAGAAGCAGCAAGGGCGCTGGGTTTTACGCATGGCCGCATTATTGTTCGTCATGTGCTGCCGAATGTGCTGGGACCTGTGATGGTATTGGCCGCCAGCAATTTTGCATCTGCCATTGTGATTGAAGCCGGGTTAAGCTTTTTGGGTGTGGGCGTTCAACCGCCACAGCCAAGCTGGGGACTGATGATCAAGGAAAATTTCAACTTCATCATTACACAAAATCCCATGCTGGCGCTGGCGCCGGGTTTTGCTATCATGCTGCTGGTGCTTGCGTTCAATATGCTGGGCAATGGTTTGCGGGATGCGTTGCAGGTGAAGGAATAAACATTGTGCAATGGCATAGCGCACATTACACCAAATAAACCGATTGCGGGAAGGAGTCACGGTTTACTTTCATACTGTTCCTGCTTTGCTGCAACATGACAAACCTTGGTTTGCGGGATGCGTTGCAGGTGAAGGAATAAATATTGTGCAATGGCATAGCACACATTACACCAAATAAACCGAATGCGGGAAGGAGTCACGGTTTACTTTCATACTGTTCCTGCTTTACTGCAACATGACAAACTTTGGTTTGCGGGATGCGTTCCAGCAGAGGAATAAATGCGAGCAAATGCATAGGGCACATTACAATCAGTAAATCGGGATCGAATTTCCGGTTGTGGGTAAGGTTGGGTCAGGTGGTGATGGGGTGCTGTTCAGGCCTTGAATACCTGCACATTTCTGCTGAAGCTTTCTTCCAGCGATATGAACGTTTCGGTGCGTTCTATGCCTTTGATCTTTTGCAATTCGTCGTGCAGCACATAGCGCAACTGGTTGATGTCTTTACAAATAATTTCGGCAAACATGCTATAGTTGCCGGTGGTATAGTTGAGCCGTACTATTTCGGGTATTTTCTGCAGTTCTTTGGCCACTGAATCATACAGGCTGCTTTTTTCGAGGTATATGCCAATAAATGCGATCACATCATATCCCAGCTGCTTCAGGTCAACATTGAGTTTGGTGCCTTTTACGATATTTGCTTCCTGCAGTTTTTTTATACGAACATGAATAGTACCGCCTGAGACGAATAATTTTTTTCCCAGATCGGCATAAGAAATTTCAGCATTCTCCATCATTTCATGGATAATCTGCAGGTCCAGCTTGTCAAGATTCAATTTAGCTCCCATTTTAGCAATCGTTTTTATACAATATCAAATCAACATTGCAAATATTTGAAGATTATCGAAACTTTCAAAATTTTTCTTGAATAATTCGCAACATATTGAGCAATTTGTTTAATATTGCACTGCTTTCGTTCTTTTACACACTGCAAGATTTAATCGAGCAGGCTACACTGTGGAGTGATGGAACTTTGGCAGACATGCCCTCTTGTCTCGGGGGTGGGGATAAAGGATAAACGTAATGTAACGCCGCTTCCTGTTCACGCAGGAACGACTGGGGTTGACCACCACAGTTTGCATTATGGCTAACTGCCCCGTGGAGGTTCGAATCCTCCCTCTACAGCAATAACCCTTCCGGTTTGATTCGGGAGGGTTTTTTAGTTTTTTGCAATAGCCGATCATGAAAGGTTCAGCGGCCTTTACTGGTCAACAATGCCCTGTAAATCAATAAGAAGGCTGCCGGTGGCACTATACGATGGTTTTACGAGGCAATAGCCGGTGATTAATAAGATTTGACCCGCATTACAAAGCGCTGATTGATGATGACGTAAGGCATTGGTCCGCCGGCATGAAAGATATGGCCGCACAATAGAGCGCATACAGTGAGGCAAAAAACAGCGCCCCAGAAAGACCTGTGCACAGGATCGTCCCCTAATATCTTTGCGTATTAAAGTTTGCTCCGGGCATTCAACATTGCCGAAAGGCCGGATATATTGACCACACACCGCGGCTTACGGTGTAGCCATGAAAATGTAACACACATCGATTGTGTGCCATGTACTTCGGAGGTTCCATCCCATCCCTTCTCAACAAAAACCCTTCCGGTCTTATTCCGGCAGGGTTTTTTATTGTTGGCGAGAGATGATTGGTGGGTACTACCAGCCTGGCAATACACCACCTTTACCTCCTCCCATACCCCCGATTTCTTTTACATTTGCTGCCCTATGGGTCAAAAAAAGCTACAGCGGTTTGCCGAACTGGAAACCTTTCCCAATGTGTTGCAATACCCCGAAGGGATGGCGGGTAAATGGAAAGCATTCTTCAAAAACGATCATCCCATTACCCTGGAGCTGGCCTGTGGCAAAGGAGAATATGCCGTGGGTCTGGGCCGGATGTATCCTGACCGTAATTTCCTGGGTGTTGACCTGAAAGGCAACCGCATCTGGGTGGGCGCCCGACAGGCCCTGCAGGAAAACCTCACCAATGTGGGTTTTCTTCGCACACAGATTGACCGCATCGCCACGTACTTTGCGCCCAATGAAGTAAGCGAGATCTGGCTCACCTTTCCCGATCCGCAGCTGCGTACTTCCAAAGCCAAAAAGCGGCTTACGCATCCCAAATTTTTGCGGCTGTATCAACAAATCATGGTGCCTGGCGGTTATATCCATCTGAAAACCGATTCACCCAGCTTGTATCGGTTTACCAAATGGGTAATTGATTTATATGGGCTTCCTTTGGTGGAAGATACCGACGATGTATATGCTCAAAAGGAAATCAGGCCGGAACTGCAAATCAAAACGCATTACGAGGGCCTGGACATTGCGGCCAGCAACAGGGTACATTATCTTCAATTCCGCCTGCCGGCAAGCCCATTGCCTGATAAAGATGCAGCGCTAAAATTGTTGTTAAGTGAAGAAAAATCTGACAGAAGGAGTTGATTATTATTATAACGATGATGGCTACATGGTATTGACCGAACAATACCATCTCGAGCGCGGATATTGCTGCGGTAATGGATGCCGTCATTGTCCCTATGAATACGAAAGCGTTCCCGAACCCCGGCGAAGCCAACTCTTGTCACAACGCAATCAATATGGCAACACGCAAAAAGAACAATAAACCGGTCCGCGATAAACTCGCCGAAGTAATGCCTTCCGGTAAAAAAGACGCCACGTTCTTTGAACTGGTATTTGAAGTGGCGCGGCAAATACCGAAAGGCAGGGTTACCTCCTATGGCGCCATTGCCGCCTGCCTGGGCACCCGGCTATCGGCCCGCATGGTTGGCTGGGCCATGCATGCTGCCGGCAGCGCCCGGCCAAAAGTGCCCGCGCATCGCGTGGTGAACAGCAAAGGGTTGCTTACCGGTAAACATCATTTCAAACCGCCTTCACGCATGCAGGAATTGCTGGAAAAAGAAGGCGTGAAGGTAGAGAACGATACAGTAGTGGATTTCAAAACATTATTCTGGGACCCGGCAAAAGAGCTGTTGTAAAAGATAACGTGTACGTATAGCTGCCATTGAAAAGTTTAGTTTTTCTTCCCCAGCAGTTGCTGCGCTTCCTCACGTGTTAATTGTAACAGCACTGCAATATTGTCTCTCCTGGGCATGAATACAAGGATCATGGCTGCATGAAACATAGCCAGAGCGTAAAAAACAATATTTTGTGTAAAGAAATACATCACCACTCCAAACATTCCTGCCAATAATTGTGTAGTGTACCACACTTATTTTACGCCATTCCTTTGGTTCCTGCAATTTGTATTTTACTACTCTCAGTAATACGGACTAATCAGCAAATACACCAGCACGCCCGTTACGGACACATAAAACCATACTGGCCAGGTGATGCGCGCCAGTTTGCGATGGCGTTTCCATTCGCCAATCAATGCCCTGTAGGCGGTGTACAATATGAAAGGAAGGATGATGCCTGCCAGCGGTATATGCGTAAACAATACCACGTAATAGAATCCACGCAACGGGCCTGCCTGTTCTTTTTCTGCAGCACTCAGCACACCGTCGTGGTCCAGGTCGCCAAACCGTGTGTCGCCTGCCAGCAGGTGGTGACAGATGTATGAAACAAGAAACAAAACCGACAACACCAGCGCTGTAAGCATGATCCGCTTATGCAACAGGTATTTTTGCTGCTTTACAGCAATCAGCGCTGCAGCGAGCAGCACGGTTACCATGGAATTGATAACGGCATTGATGGTGGCGAAAATATGGACGTCGAAACCTACGTCCACATTCAGTTTGATCCTGCCGAGCGCAGCAACCGCTACAAAAACGATAATAGATACCAGGATGATCAACGTGTTGGCCTTTCTGTCGTTTTTGGCCAGTACGGGAGGTAACATGTAATTACTTTTAATGGGGTTGGAGCCTGGGTTTGCGTGTGATCAAAAGAAATACGATGAGGCCGGCGAGGGCCGCAATATATATAGGCCATATTGCCTTCAATTGAGCAAATAGTCTGGAAGGTTTCGATTTATCTTTTTCCAGCTGCAACAAACCAATGTCACGGGCCAGCTGTTCCAGCTCGTCCTTCTCCAGGCCATCATAATAACCGCGCACTATACCCTTCTTGTCGATCAAAACAAATTTATCGGTATGAATAAAATTCGAATCAACACCCAACCCGTCCTGCGCCGGCAATTTTATTTCGTTGTACAGGTAATCGTAAATTGTTTTTTTCGGACCCGTAAGCATCCACCACACATCGTCGTTCACCCCATATTTTGCCGCATATTTTCTTAATACTTCTACCGAATCTCTTTCGGGATCTATACTAAAGGAAAGAAAATGAACAAAGCTGGTATCAACCGGGTTGGTAACGGCATTTACCTTGAGCGCGTCCTGCAAACTTTTCATATTGCGCGTGAGGTAGGGACAGATGGTCGGGCAACGGGTAAAAAAGAAATTTGCCACCACAATTCTACCGCGCAAATCGTACAGCGAAACCTCTTCACCCAGTTGGTTGGTCAGGGTAATATTTTCGAGTTGTCGCCATATGGTGTCTGTAACCCGTTTGCCATCAATCACGGTGTCGATGATGCGTTCGGGAAAATAATGGCGAGGCATATGCACCGCATCATCGCTAAGTCCTCTTACAATGAAGTAACAGATGAGCGGCAGCAAAATGGCGATACAAAGGGCTTTGACTGCTTTCTTACTCACGGGCATGAATTTGCGGGGCAAAGGTACACCACGAAAGCATGTGAACGACGCTTTATTTCAAATCCTGTGCGGTTTACTGCCAATATAACGCAGCGCCGCAAGTCTCTGCAGGGCGCCTGATCGCAGTAGCATGGCCTGAAGCTTCAGCCACCACGTATTGCATTTACAGCACAGGATTTTGCCGGACAGCAGGGGTTGTCTGTTTCATCATCATGCCGTGCAAAGTTTTATCATCATGCTGTGCAAAAAAAGAGCAGGGGTGTTTCCCCTGCTCTGTCTATTATCAGAACACTAATGCAACGAGATGTTAGTGCAGCTCGCCCGGCTTTTGGGTTTCTTTTCCATCAGGCGCCTTTTGCGGCTGCGTAGATTCCTTGTGATACCGGTCGTAGCGGTTACGAAGGTTCTTATAGGAATCGCCATCCCACAGGAATGCAATGATGAACCAGATGAACAACAGCGCCGGTAATGCAATGGTCATGATCATATTCTTTATTTCATGACGCAGGTGCATGAATTCAGCAATGATGTAAAAAGCTTTGGCCAGTGTGAGGATGGCAAATATTCCGTTCAATATGAATTTCGGCGGAAAACCGGTCTCAAATTCAAGGATGGCCAGCGCCAGCTCCACTACTGTAATGATCAACAGTATCCAGAACGTTCTCCAGATCGCTTTTTTATCAAAACTATGCTCTTCTGCATGTGCAGCTGCACCACCGGTTGTATGCATTTTCTCCATGTTCGGCTATTAATATTTTTTACAATAGTTATTTTATTAAAGCAGGTAGAAACAGGTAAATACAAATACCCATACCAGGTCCACAAAGTGCCAGTACAAACCGGCTTTTTCAATCATCAGGTAATGTCCTCTGCGGTCGAACACGCCTCTCATGGTCATGATGAGCATGATAATATTAATCACCACACCGGAAAATACGTGGAAACCATGGAACCCTGTTATTGTAAAGAAGAAGTTGGTAAAGTTGGTAGTAGAGGGCGTGCCGTCAATATTGGGGAAAGGATTGCTGCCCCACCAGGCGCCCTGGTGATACAGGTGTGTCCACTCCCATGCCTGGCAGCCGAGGAAGGCAATTCCGCCCACGATTGTCCAGAGCATCCACTTGATCACGCCTTTCCGGTCTTTACTGTGACCGGCAGCCACGGCCAGTACCATGGTCACGGAACTCATGATCAGGATGAATGTCATGAGGCTCACGAAGGCGAGCGGAATGTTCATTTCACCAATACCGGGGAAAGAACGGAACACGAAATTGGGGTCGGGCCAGCTGTTTGACGAAAAACGGATGGTACCGTAAGAGATCAAAAATGCGCCAAAGGTAAACGCGTCACTCATGAGGAAATACCACATCATCAGTTTGCCGTATTCCACATTGAAGGGACTTCTGCCCCCTGCCCACCATTTTTGATTTGCCGGTACTACTTGTGCCATGTGTTATCTTTAGTTTTTAAGTTTATTTTGTCCGGAACCGGAAAGTCCTCCGGAAATATTTTCTGCTTGATCATTCAATTTATACTCTCCATAAGAAGAATATAAACAGGTACACCCACAACAGGTCTACAAAATGCCAGTACGTACTGGCCACTTCTACCGGTACGGGGTTGTAATTCCTGATGCGTATGCTGAAAGCTCGCACCAGCATTACCATCAGCGCCACTGCTCCGCCCAGCACGTGAAGGGCGTGCAAGCCAAAGATCACATACAGAAAGGCTGCAGCGCCGCTGCCTTCGAGGCGAAAGCCATCGCTGGTCAGCTGCAGGAAGCCGATGATCTGCATGGCAATGAAACCAAATCCGAGCAGTGCTGTTAATGAAACCAGGAGCCGGTATTGGTTCATGTTCCGCTCCTTAAACGATTTCAATGCCATTTGCATGGTAAGACTGCTCAGCAGCATTACAGCAGTAGAATAATAAAAGATCTTCGGGATCACCACAGTGGTCCATTCGGCCTGCGACTGCTTCACAATGTAAGCGCTGGTCAGACCCGCAAACATCATTATGATGCTGCCTATGCCCAACCACATCGCAAATTTGTGGGGATGTATTTTTTTTCGTTGCGTACTCACCATTTCTGTCATCACGGTTAATATAATTTTTGTTCGCTTTTATTTTTTGCTACATACCCATTCGTGCACTTACACTGCCGGTATCTTATCTGCCAGCAACGCCAGCAATACCACCGGCAAGTATATATAACTGCTGAACATTACCCTTCTTGCAGCCTTCGATTCCATTTCGCGGTACAGCCGTATGCATTGCAGCAGCATGAACAGGTTGGCGGCCAGCACTATCCAGAAACTTACTATCCCGCTCATACCGGTAACATAGGGCAGCATACCAACAGGAATCAGCACCAGTGAATACACCACCGATTGAATGGCCGAATACTTGCCCGGCCCTTCTGTTGATGGCAGCAGTTTGAATCCTGCATTGCTGTAGTCCCTGTGCGCAATCCAGGCAATGGCCCAGAAATGCGGAAACTGCCAGAAAAACTGGATGGCAAACAACACCCAACCGCCGGTAGTAAGCGCTTCCTGTCCGGCTGCCCATCCAATCAGGCAGGGCAATGCGCCGGGCACGGCGCCTATCAGTACCGCAATGGAACTTACCTTTTTCAGTGGCGTATACATATAGGCGTATACAAACCAGCTTACCAGGGCCAGCGCAGCAGCCAGCCATCCGAAACGAAAGAGCAAAATCAAACCGGCTATCAATGCAACCACGGCAAATGTCCACGCTTCTGTTGCAGACATTCTACCGGCAGCCACCGGTCGCTTGGCGGTCCGCTTCATCATGGCATCCGTTTGCTTTTCCATGATCTGGTTTACCGCATTGGCACTGCCGGTAACCAGCATGCCTCCTGTAAAGAGGATGAGGATGCTCGTCCAGTTAAACTCCACCACATCGGGCGCCAGCAGGTAACTGATCACAGCAGAAAACACCACCATGAAGCTGAGGCTGAACTTAATCAGCAACATATAATCTCTTACCTTGCCGGCAATTATTAAAGAACTCTGTTGCTTCACGGTTTCCTGCTGCGTCATTACATATTTGTTTTATTGCGAACCGGATCTTTCATACCTGCTGCACACGGTTCTCAAACAATGCTCTTCTCAACACCTGTGCGCTCACAGACCCGGTTGCAGTGACTTAGTGTTTACTTTCATGCGCCCCGATCGGTTCCGTCTGGGGTATGAAGCTACGATCGTCCTTACCATAATCGTAGGCCCAACGGTGTACTTCGGGAATCTCGCCAGGCCAGTTGCCGTGACCCGGTCTGATGGGCGTAGTCCACTCCAGTGTAGTGGCGCCATACGGGTTTTGCGAAGTCACCCTCCTTCCCTTGAAAATGGAATAGAAGAAGTTGAACAGGAACAACAGCTGCACGGCAAATACGATGATCGCTACCGTAGAAATGAACTGGTTCAAACCTTCAAACTGGTTGAAAGACGACCAGGCGCTGTAGTCCACATAACGGCGTGGCATAGCCGCCAAACCTTCGTAGTGCATGGGCCAGAAGATCAGGTAGGCGCCCACCAGGGTTACCCAGAAGTGGATATATGCCAGCGTATTGTTCATATACCTTCCATACATTTTCGGGAACCAGTGGTAAACGCCGGCAAACATGCCAAAGAATGCCGACACACCCATTACTATATGGAAGTGTGCAATTACAAAATACGTATCGTGCAATTGAATGTCCAGGGTAGAGTTACCCAGGAAGATACCCGTAAGACCACCGGAAATAAACAGGCTCACGAAACCAACTGCAAACATCATAGCGGGCGTAAAGCGGATATTACCGCGCCACATCGTAGTAAGCCAGTTGAACACCTTGATGGCCGATGGTACCGCAATGAGCAGCGTGAGCAATACGAATACCGAGCCCAGGAAGGGATTGAGACCCGTTACAAACATATGGTGTGCCCACACCAGGAAGGCGAGTATAGCAATGGCAAACATGGAGCCTACCATGGCCATATAACCGAAGATCGGTTTGCGGCAGTTCACTGCCATGATTTCCGATACCAGACCCATGGCCGGCAATATGATGATATATACTTCGGGGTGCCCAAGGAACCAGAACAGGTGCTGGAACAGGATGGCGCTACCGCCTTCGTTAGGCAACGCTTTTCCGGCAATGAAAATATCAGACAGGTAAAAGCTCGTTCCTGCATGGCGGTCGAACAACAGGAGAATAAGGCCCGACAACAATACAGGGAACGACAACACACCCAGCACAGCAGTAAACAGCAGTGCCCACACGGTGAGCGGCACACGGCTCATGCTCATGCCTTTGGTGCGCATATTGAGAATTGTGGAAATATAGTTCAAACCACCCAGCAGCGATGATACCACAAACAAAGCCATACCGATAATCCACAGGTCAGCGCCAATCTTCGATCCGGGTGAAGCATCACCGAGCGCGCTCAAAGGAGGATAGAAGGTCCAGCCGCCACTGAAAGGACCTGTCTGCACAAAGAACGACGCGAGGATCACAATGCTTCCTCCAAAGAAGAACCAGTAAGAAAGCATGTTGAGGAAGGGCGATGCCATATCGCGGGCGCCTATCTGCAGGGGAATGAGAAAGTTGGCAAACGTACCACTCAATCCACCGGTCAATACAAAGAACACCAGTACGGTACCGTGCATGGTTACCAGTGAGTAATAATTTTCCACTGATATTCTGCCACCCTTGGCCCAGCGGCCGAGAATGTCTTCGAGCCAGGGGAATGTTTCATTGGGATAACCCAGTTGCAAACGGAACAGCACAGACATCAAGCCACCCAATACAGCCCAAACCATACCTGTGATCAGGAACTGCTTGGCGATCATCTTATGATCCTGGCTGAACACATATTTCGTGATGAACGTCTCTTTATGATGACCGTGATGTTCATCGTGATGCACTTCATGGGTAGTGACAACTTCCGGATGACCGTGAATTGAGTCTTGGCTCATAATTTCTTTTTTATAGAATCGAATAAACTTTATCCACAAGTCCCGGTTGCGCTATTTTCAGGTTAACCAGGACGCTAATTCATATTGTTTAATTGTTTGCCAGTTTTACAGGAGCGGCAGCTGAAGCAGCCGTTGCCTGTGTAGTGTCTGCAGGTGCAGCATTGGCGGGTGCTATACCTCTGGCCTCCGCATAGGCGGCATAGGCCGGTTTTTGCTGTGCTCTCCAGAGAATGAATTCATCCCTGGTCACTACTTTCACCACACCGCGCATGGTATAGTGACCATTACCGCACATCTGGTCGCACGCAATTTCATATTCGAAATTCGGATTGCCCGTAATTTTCTTCATTTCTTCCGTGGTGTACGTGGGTGTAAACCACAGTGTTGTGGGCGTACCGGGCACAGCGTCCATTTTCAGACGGAAATGAGGCAGACCCACGTCGTGAATCACGTCCTGTGCATTGATCACCAGTTTAACCGGCTCACCTTTTACCACGTACAATGCAGAAGACTGGATGATATCGTCATAACCTGCCGGATCGGCTTTGATTACGGTCTTGTTGTCTACAGGCGCATGCCCATGATCGCCATGGCCACCACCTTTGGTTTCTTTTACCAGCACGGTGTCGTTCCACAACATACCGAGATCATTGCTGCCCGGGCTGATCAATCTGAAATATTTCTTTCCGAATGTGTTGTCTTTGCCCGGATAGCGGTAGATCCATTGGAATTGTTTGCCGGTCACTTCTACCACCATAGCGTCTTTGGGCGCTTCACCGGTAATCTTGAACCAGTAGAACAAACCAAAACCAACCAGTACGCACAGCGCAATGGCAGGAATAGTGGTCCAGATGATTTCCAGCTTATTGTTATGAGGATAGTAAAAAGCTTTTCTCTTGTCGCTATGCTGGTATTTATAAGCGAACCAGAACAACAAAATCTGCGTAGCAAAGAATACGGCGCCGGTAATGGCCAGGGTGATCCACATCATGGTGTCGATGTTGGTGCCCAGCTCAGATGCAGAAGGATAGGGCAGCAAGGTCTTTTTATACAACAGTTTGTTGCACCACCACACCCCGATCAGTCCCAGTACAAGGAACACTACCATCAGGAATGCATTGATCCTGTTATTTTGTTCGAATGCTTTCTTTTCGCCCTTCAATATAGAAACATACTCACTGGCCTTGGCAATCTGGAATGTGATCAGAAAACCGAGGGCGAGAATGGCCAACAAAAAAAATCCGGTAGTTGTCATGATCTTCAATAAGTTTTTTACAATCGGGACAAATTCCTTTCAGGGTTAATTATTCTGCTTTGCACGTATTCCCGGTTACGTGTGGTGAATAATCGTTTCTTTCACAAACGGGTGGTTCTTTGCTACCAGCGGATAACGGCTCAATGCCCTTCCTACTGTAAACATGATCAGACCAACAAAACCAGCCGCTACACCAAAGTCAAATATGCCGAGTTTAACCTCATTCGGAAATTGGCTGGGGAATACCATCTGGTAAAAATCCAGCCAGTGGCCAAAGAGGATCACAATTGCCATAAACGTGATAGTGGTATAATTTCTCTTGGAACCACGCTTCATCAGGATCAACAGGGGCGCCAGGAAGTTAATGATAAACATGAACCAGAACACGCCTGTATAGGGACCGCTGTAATTTTTGCTGGTTACACGCGGTTTGAAGTAAGTGGTTTCTTCGGGGATATTCGCATACCAGATCAGCATGTATTGCGAGAACCACAGGTAAGTCCAGAAAATAGAGAACGCAAACATGAACTTACCAAGATCGTGCAGGTGTTCCTGGTTGGTATATTCCAGGTATCCCTGGTTTTTCAGGTATACCACAAAAAGAACGATCAAGGCAATACCGGCCACAAAGGTGCTGGCAAAAGTGTACCAGCTGTACATGGTAGAATACCAGTGAGCATCAAGGCTCATCAGCCACAACCAGGGGATGGTAGACATTACGGTCAGCGCAAACCATACAATAAAGATGGAGGCCCATACCGTATTCTTGAAAATATATCTTCTGCCTGCATTGGGGTCTGATACGGGATTGTTGTCGGTTTCGCGGGAAAGCTGCCGCATTTTATATCCCAGCACCGTCCACAATCCAATGGCCAGGATGGTCCAGACAATATAGAAGCCTTTGTTCAGAAATCCTGATTTACCAATCAATACCTTGTCATTACCGGGATGCAGCCAGTGATACATATGCGGGTCAACCACCACGAGGCAAATCAGCACAATGCCCGCAATGATGCCCAGGGGAATCACTGCAACGGAGATGGCTTCGGTTACGCGGCCGAAAGAGATTTGCCAGCTGCCCATGGCCAGCGTAGTGGCGCACATAAAAAACATGGCAGCATTACATACCAGCAAAAAGTAGGTGCTGTTTTGCAACAGTGAAGCCCAGAACCGTGCCGGATGATCACTTTTGCCATAAAGGAAAAAACCTACAATAAGCGATACCAGACCCACTGCCATCAGTCCAATCGACCAGGTCCTGTACGAGCGGGGTATGCTGAAATATTCTCTTATAGCCATTATCCGAAGTTTATATGCTGTTTTCTAATCTTACTGTTTGTTGGTAGTATCAATGGTGGTGCCGCTTTGGCCGGTGCCGGTTGTCTGGCTGCCTGCCTGTGTCTTCGCTGCTCCTTTTGCACCGGCAGCCTGCTGCGCCTTAATGTAGTGGATCACCATCCAGCGCTGCGTGGTGCTCAGCTGCGAAGCATAACTTCCCATCTGGCCCTTGCCATAGGTAACGGAATAGAACATCTGCCCTTCAGGCATATTCTGATACATTTCCTGTCCTATGAGATTGGCAGGCGCCACCGGGTAAGGACCGTCGCCTCCCTTATATAAAGGACCGTTTCCATCGAGGGCAGTACCATGGCAAATACCGCAGTTGACGAGGTACAGCCTTTCCGCTTCTTTCATCTGCGCTTCATTCAAAGGCGGCAGCGGATTCTTGATTTGCTTTGATGCCTGGTAGTTGGTCTCTTCGCCGGGTTTATCGGGCCCCAGTTCAAAAGGAAACAGTTCTCCGCGCTTTACCGTTCCGGGAACCGGCATACGGTTATAGTTGATGCCCTGTTTGTGCAGGGTATCGATCGGGGTATATGTTTCCAGCGCCCGGCTGTAGAACATATCCGGCATATATGTAGCGCGCTGCTTTCTTCTTACATCACTACAGCTCCACAATCCTGCGGCCATTACCCAAACTGCTATGATCGATAATTTTTTCATCTTGCTTTTGTTTGTCTTTATTCAGGCTTTAAGCGGAAACAGGTTCTTCAAACAATTTTCTTTCCTTATCGTAACGGCCCAGCCACCACCCGGTTTCGGCGTGCTGTACGTTGATTTCAATAGCTCCCGCATTATTCAGGAAAGATTGTACTTCCGTTTCATTGGTTTTGGGAGTACATTCAATAACCATCACAAAACGATCGTCGGTAGCACGCGGATGAAAATGGTGTTTCTTCACAAATGGAGCCAGCTGGCACAGGTAACAGAACGTGAGCACCATACCCACGCAGGAGCACAACACCGTAAACTCGAATATGATGGGAATCCAGGCCGGCAAAGCAAAATGCGGTTTACCACCTACGTTCAGCGGCCAGTCTACCGTAAATGCCCATGTCATAAAGCTCAGCGCAGTAGTGGTGCCGAAGAGGGCATACAAAAATCCGGCAGTATGAATGCTGGTATCGCGCAGGCCCATCGCTTTGTCTAACCCGTGTATGGGAAACGGCGTGTACACATCGTGCAGCTTATATCCTGCCTTACGCACCTTTTTCACGGCATCGAACAATACCCCTTCTTCCGTAAAACTCCCAACTACAAATTTTTTGACAGCCATATTGCTATTTTGAAATTTCTGAATGCTTTTTTTTCAAATGGTTACCACTCGCTCTTAGTGATGCTCTGCATGTGCATCATGATAAAACTCGTCCGCAGTTTTTCTTTCTGTTGCGTCCATATTCTTTTTATACGAATCACCAGATTTTTTCAGGATGTGTTTGATTTCCGCAACGGCAATTACCGGGAAGAATTTCGCAAACAGGAAGTAGCAGGTAAAGAACAATCCGAACGTTCCCAGGTAAAAGCCCACTTCCCAGATAGATGGCCGGTAATAGGTACTCCAGCTACTGGGCAGGTAATCGCGGTAAATGGAGGTAACGATAATCACAAACCGTTCGAACCACATACCAATATTCACGATCACTGACATAAAGAAGGTAAGTACCAGGTTCCGGCGCAGTTTTCTGAACCAGAAGATCTGGGGCGAAATCACGTTACATCCCATCATCAGCCAGTAGCTCCAGCCATAGGGACTGTTCAGGTTCACCCTGTTTTCAAGGAATGCCCATTGCTCATACGGGTTCTGGCCATACCATGCCACGAACAATTCTGTGAGATAAGCGATACCTACTATAGAACCGGTGAGCAGAATTACTTTGTTCATCACCTCGATGTGCTCCATGGTGATGTATTCTTCAAGGTTCAGCACTTTACGTGTTACGATCAGCAACGTTTGCACCATGGCGAACCCGGAGAAGATGGCGCCCGCAACGAAGTAGGGCGGGAAGATGGTCGTGTGCCATCCCGGTACCACCGAAGTAGCGAAGTCGAACGACACCACGGTGTGCACTGACAATACCAGCGGTGTACTCAAACCGGCCAGTACCAGTGAAAGGCTTTCATGACGTTGCCAGTGTTTGGTAGAACCGGTCCATCCGAATGAAAGCACACCGTACATGAACTTGCGCCATTTGAGGCGTGCACGGTCACGCACCGTAGCGAGGTCGGGAATAAGACCAGAATACCAGAACAGTAATGATACAGTGAAATAAGTGGAGATGGCAAATACGTCCCAGAGCAGCGGCGAATCGAAGTTCACCCACAGCGGTCCGCGTGTATTGGGATAAGGCAATACGAAGAATGCGTCCCATACACGGCCCATGTGCCAGATGGGGAACTGACCGGCACACATTACCGCAAAGATGGTCATGGCTTCTGCGGCGCGGTTCACACCGGTTCTCCAGCCCTGGCGGAACAGCAACAGGATCGCGGAGATCAGGGTACCTGCGTGACCGATACCTACCCACCATACGAAGTTGGTGATGTCCCAGCCCCAACCAATCGTTTTATTCAGGTTCCACTGTCCAACCCCGTATACTACTTCCCTGTATATCGAATACACACCAAACAGCAGTAAAGCCACGGATATCAAAAATCCGATCCACCATAACCGTGTAGGAGCGGCTTCAATAGGCCGAACAATGTCTTCGGTTACCTGGTGATAATCTTTAGCGCCTTCAACCAGCGGAGGTCTGACCTGTGATTCGTACTTTATTAATGCCATAATATTGCGCTTTTAGCTGCCGGCCAAAATAGTCGTCAACTGTGAGCCTGAATTTTTTTGTTATGTTCTATTGCAGTTTCTTCCAGAGTTTCTTTGCCAAACTTCACTAATGCCTGCCTGTTATGCTTTCCTTAATGAGCTGCTGCACCTGCTGAATGTTCTTCTTTGCCTGATGCTTCCACTGCTGTTTCCACCACAGCATTGCGCACCTTGGCCAGGTAGTTCACGTTGGGCAGGGTATGCAATTGCTCGAGTGTATAGAATACCCGGTACTTGTTTTCTTCCCTGTGCTTGCTGATACCGCTCTCGGGGTTGTTTACATTACCGAACACGATAGCATCGGCCGGACATGCTTCCTGGCAGGCGGTTACTACGTCTCTGTCTTCCAGTACACGGTTTTCCTGTTTTGCTTTCAGTTTTCCTTCCTGCAGACGTTGCACGCAGAACGTACATTTTTCCATTACACCGCGGCCGCGAACGGTTACATCGGGGTTCAGCACCATGCGGGTAAGATCGTCGTTCATCATCAGCACCACTTCATCCAGCTTGCCCTCTTCCACCAGCGGACGCTGGTTGTTGGGGAAGCTGTCTGCTCCGAGGTAATCGGCCCAGTTAAAGCGCCGCACTTTGTACGGACAGTTGTTGGCGCAATACCTTGTACCGATACAACGGTTATAGATCATCTGGTTAATGCCTTCAGCACTGTGCGTGGTTGCCGCAACAGGGCAAACGTTTTCGCACGGAGCATTGTCGCAATGCTGGCAGGGCATTGGCTGGAAAACGGTTTGAATGCTATCCGGATCAAAAGGATCACCACTGAAATAGCGGTCAATCCGCAGCCAGTGCATATCGTGGTATCTCGAAACTTCAAACTTGCCTACAACAGGAATGTTATTTTCAGCATTACAGCTTACCACACACGCGCCGCAACCAAAGCAGGCGTTGAGGTCTATGCTCATGCCCCATTTTACCCCGGGCTTTTCATGAATGGGATAAATGGTGCCGTCTTTTTCAAAATCTTTCAGTCCGCCAAAATGTTTCAGCTCTTCATTCCGCTGTTCCCAGATCAGTTTGGGATTTTTCTTATACTCGTCCAGCGAAGTTTCGCGCACTACTTCTTTGCGGCCTTCGAGTCTGGTATGTACCTGTGATTGCGCAATGCGATAGGTTTTGCCTTTAACAACGGTTACTTCCGCATTGGGCGCATACCAGTCGAATGTAGTGCCATTATAGCTGAGGAACGGATAGGCGTTTCTACCCAGCGTGGTTCCATCCATGGCCCATACTGCCTTGCCAATGTCTTTGCTTCTTCCGAAACCTACAGCAATGGCAATGGTTTCGGGATGCATACCGGCCACGATGAGTATCGGGAGGTCTACTTTTTTGCCACCTACAGTTACATCAATCACGGGTTTTGCCGGTTCTACTTCATACCTGTCCGCATCCTTTTGATTGCTGATATCAATGCCGAAATGCTGTTTGGCAAATTGCGGCGATACCATTACATAGTTGTCCCAGGTAGCGCGGGTAATCGGGTCGGGCAATTCCAGCAGCCAGGGGTTATTGCCCTGTTTGCCTTCACCCAGTGATGATTTCTGATAGATTACCAATTCGTAGCCGCTGTTCTTGCGGAGGCCGGCCACGGCTGATTTTGCCTGTTCTACAGCGCTACCATTAAAGGCAACGGATGTAACAGCAGCAGTGGCGGGTTCAATGATGCCATCCTGCAATGCCTTGTTGTAGGCATCGCTGCTGCCCAGACGCGTGGTCCAGTAGTTTTTGAAATAGGCATCGTAGGTAGTAGCATTGCCGGAAAGCTTCAGCAGCGTGTCCTGGAACTGGCGGGTGTCGAACAGCCTGTTGATGGTGGGCTGCATCATGCTGATGTAACCAGCCTTGGGCTCAGCATCGCCCCAGCTTTCGAGGTAATGCGAAGCCGGCAATACATATTTACATAATACAGTAGTCTCGTCTTTGCGGTCGTTGCAGGAAATGGTTACCCGTACTTTCTTGATCGCGTCGATGAATTTCTTGCTTTCGGCGTATTCATAAGCCGGGTTGGTGTTGTATATGATCAGGGCGCCCACGCGGCCTGCTTCCATATCGTTCACCAGCGTCACCATATCGCTGTCAATACCCTGGTGGGTTTTGATCGGCGCTGCCCAGTTAATGGTAGTGCCATTGGCGCCGATGGCTTCATTGATGGCGTTTACAATGATTTGTACCTGCGGATTGTTGCTGCCACACACCACCAGTGCTTTGCCTCTGTTGGCAACAAGATCTTTCGCAGCTTTTTCAATACCGGCTTTCAGTTTTCCGGTTACCCCTTCAGCGCCCTGGCCGTTGATGGCGCTGAGCAGGGCAGCAGCTACCACACCGGTTTCAGAAGGACGATGGGTATAGCGCTCGTCGGCATTGGCGCCGGTCATACTCATCATGCTTTCAAACTGGTAGTGCTTGCTCATTTCGGTGTTCTCGGGAGTCACCTTCCTGTTCACAGTATAACCGCGCTGGAATTCTACCGGGCTCAGCCAGGTACCGAGGAAATCGGCTCCGAGACTTACCACCACCTTGGCATTTTCAAACAGGTAGGTGGGCAGTGCACGTTGTCCGTAAGTAGCTTCATTGGCCAGCAGCATACCGGTGTACGATGCAGCATCGTACTGCACATGGCGGCTGCCGGGATATTTAGCTAAAAATTCGTTGATGATTTGTTTGGTAGAAGGCGAAGTAATGGTACTGGTCAGTATCACCACCGGTGCGCCACCGAGGGCAGCCAGGTCGTCGCTGATAATTTTGTCTACTGCCTCGTAAGCCACCGCATTGCCATTGGCAAGGGGATGGCGTAAGCGGGCAGTGTCGTACAGGTCAAGTACAGATGCCTGCGCTCTTGCAGAAGTACCGCCTTTGGTATAGGAACAAAGTGTGTTACCGGCTATTTTGATGGGACGGCCGTCTCTTACTTTGGCCACAACAGGAATCACTTCGTTGCCACTGATGAAGGTAGTGGCATAATAATCAGCTACGCCCGGAAGAATGTCTGCCGGTTTGTTCACATACGGAATAGCCTTCCGCACGGGGGTTTCGCAACTGGCGGCAGCTACAGCAGCGGCTGTACTGAAGCCAAGGTATTTCAGGAAGTCTCTGCGCGATGCAGTAGCATTGGCTAATCCTTTGTCGTCAGCACTTTCAAAGGGCAATTCTTCGGGAAATTCATTTTCTGTTGCTTGCTTATAGGCCTCACTAGTATTGAACTCTCCAAAACTCTGCCAGTACTTTTTTTTAGCCATTTATATCAATTTGAAAATTTTAAAAATCGACCATGCGAAAATGTAAGCGTCCTGCCTGAAGTCTTATACCAACATCTTAAAGGACCCTGAACTTATCATCACATTTTCACATTTGCTAATGATCACATTAATAGTGACATTTCTGACAGTCGAGGCCGCCAATGTCGCTTACCGTAACACTGTCTCTTGTTCCTGCCTTTATTTCGTTGTGATACTTTTCGTAAATGCTGTAGAATTCATTTCCATCCTTACCATCGAATTTTACGCCGGTGGTACGGTGGCAGTTTACACACCAGCCCATGCTCAGGTCGCTGAACTGGCGTACTTCGTGCATGTTGTTGATATCACCATGGCAGGTCTGGCATTGAACGCCGCCTACTTTGGTATGCTGGGAGTGATTAAAGTAAACGTGATCGGGCAGGTTGTGGATTCTTACCCATTCTATTTCTTTTCCTTTGCCTGTATACTGCTTTGTTTGCGGGTCATATCCTGCTGCAGCAAAGATTTTCTGGATTTCTGCAGTGCCGTCTACTTCAGTGCCGTCTTCGCGGTAAAGCTTTTCACCGTTGTATTCCGTAATGGAAATATGGCAGTTCATACACACATTCACCGAAGGAATGTTGGCCTGCTTTCCTTCATAAGCACCGTTATGGCAATACAAACAGTTGATCTGGTTGGTGCCAGCATGCACTTTGTGTGAATAATAAATGGGCTGTTCGGGCTGATAGTCGTGATGACGTCCCATATTGATAGCGCCTTTCACTACATAATAACCGCCTACAATGAAGAGAATAACCGTAAGCAGTGCGATGTAGCTTTTATTGCGCCAGAACGGAATGGGTTCCTGTGCAGGAATGCCTTCTTTATCGTCGCTGAGTTTTTTGAGGCTGCTGTTTACCTGCAACATGATCAGGGCCACTACAGCTAAAATCAGCGTGAGGATGCCATATAATATGGAGTTGTCTTGTTCCTCAACCGGTGCACTACCACCACCTTCAACTTTCGGAGCAGGCGGCGGAGTAGTGATGTAATCAACCAGTGCTTCCAGGTCCGCATCGGTAAAATGCGTAAAAGGAGGCATGGGTGTGTTGTTATATCGCTTGAATAAATCGTTGAAGTATTCATTGCCTGAGGCAATTACATCAGTGCTGTTCTTGATCCACGCCTTCAACAATTCCCTATCTGGAACGCGGTCCTGAATACCTTCCATTTTTGGACCTACCATGTCCTTGGTAAGGTTATGACACCGCGCACAATTTTCCTGGAAGAGGGCTTTCCCGTTTTGTGCTACCAACTTATTACCGAACGACAGAACAACAATGATCAGTGCAGAGAGAAAGGCTTTCCGGGCAATTGGTGTTTGGTCAATCATATCAGTTGAATATGATGAAATTATGTGGAAAAATTTCCTGAATCGGCTGCAAAAATAAGTCAGGATTTCAACAAAATATCAACATGTTTAAAATTTTTTTAAGTCAATACTGGCGCGGGTTTCAGCGATTTTTCGTATCGTTTGTGCGTTTATGATCGTAATCATGTCACCGTTTTGTAAGGCTGTCCGCAACGTAATGACTTACCAACAAAATTGATATTCTGATAACCGGGATTTTCACGCATTTTTGCGTGCATGTTCCAACGGTTAAAGCAGCGATGGAAGGTAAACGGTGTTCAACTGTTTTTTATTTTGTGTGTGTTTGCTGTTACAGGTACCACTACTGCATACCTGACACGGCAGGTGACTTATTGGCTGAAACTTGATGTTACTTCAGCGTGGTATTGGATAATTAAATTATGTATGCTGGTTTTTGGATACCAGATACTCATCTTACTTTTCTCCATTCCGTTCGGACAATTTTCTTTTTTCTGGAATTATGAAAAGAAAATTTTGCAAAGACTTGGAATGCTCAAAAAGAATAATAAATCTGTCACAAGAGACAAAACGCACATCACAACAGACAGCGCACATCACATTACAGGCATGAACCAACCGAAGGAGGGCCATACACCCGAAACCCAACACACACAACGGCCATCACGCAATCCGCATCCCGAAACACGCATTGCCATCTTTGCTTCGGGAGCCGGTTCCAACGCACAACAAATCATCAACCATTTCAGGCATCATCCTTTCATCCGCGTGGCATTGATCGTTTGCAACAAACCCGGCGCCGGTGTGCTGAATATTGCGGCCAAAGAACAGATCCCAACACTATTGATAGAAAAGGAAAAATTTTTCCGCGGCAGCGGGTATGCAGATGAACTGAAGGAAAAAGGCATAGATGTTATTATACTGGCAGGTTTTTTATGGAAAATACCTGTTACGCTGCTGCGTGCATGGCCGCAACGTATTATTAATATACATCCTGCCCTGTTGCCTGCTTATGGCGGAAAAGGTATGTATGGCATGAACGTGCATACCGCTGTGATTGCCGCAAAAGAAAAGGAAAGCGGCATCACCATCCACTATGTTGATGAAATATACGACCACGGCGAAGTGATTTTCCAGGCAAAATGTACTGTTGAAGCGCAGGATACGCCGGAAACGCTGGCACAGAAAATTCATCTGCTGGAACACCTGCACTATCCGAAAGTGATAGAAAAATGGATTACTGAAATGCGTAAATAACAGCTCCAAAGGCACTACTACCCAAAATTGCCGTTAAATTATCTGCCGGCGTGGCATATGTCCGTAACTTGCCGTAATATCACATTGCTAATTTTTACTTTTTGCGTCTATCCAGGGGTATAATTATGATGGTATCGGCCATGTTATTGGCCGCAGCGCCAGCCTTTGCGCAGGTAAAGGTGAGTGGGCGGGTGTATGATATGTCGCGTTCTGTGCCGCTCGCGTCCGTAAGTGTTATGAGCACTTCCGGCACCGGCACTGTTACAGACAGCACCGGCCGCTATATGATCGTAGCCCACGAAAATGACTCCATATGGTTCTCTTACCTGGGCAAACCTACGCCCAAATATCCCATTCAAACCATAGGCAATATTCACAACTTTGAAGTAAGCCTCCATGTGAATGTCACCGAACTGAAGCGTGTGTTTATTGCTCCCCCCAATTACCGCATGGATTCCATTCAGAACCGCCGCGATTATGCCGACGTATTTAATTATAAGAAACCCGGCATCGATGTGGCGCTGGCTCCGGGTGGCGGGGCCGGACTGGACATCAACCAGTTTATTGAAATGTTCCAGTTTCGCCGCAACAAGCGCATGGCAGCCTTCCGCGACCGCCTGATCCGGGAAGAACAGGAGAAATACATTGAACATCGCTTCAACCGGGCGCTCGTCATCAAGATTACCGGGTTGCGCGGCGCCGAACTGGATACTTTTATGAAGCGTTACAAACCCGACCTCCTGTTTGTAGACATGGCCACCGATTACGAAATGGCGCTGTACATCAAACAGTGTTACGAAAAATATGTGCGGCTGAAACAGGTATTGAATGAACTCCGCAAAGAAGACGAGTAGCCAATGCTTTCGTCTTTTGTGATTGGCTATTTCCCCCACTTCAGGTGATTTCCCACTTTCAGGGATTCAGTATCTTCCCTTTCCAAATGTTGAGCTATGAGAAAGTTTATTCTAGGTATCTGCCTGGTAGTTGTTTATACCACAGGATGGGCACAGCCCAAAATTGCGCCAAAGGCCATTGCCCCCGAAGTGAATCCCATTGCAGCTGGATTCAACGTACAAAGACTGAACAGAATTGATGCTGCCCTTCAGAAATATGTCGATGACCAGCGGCTCAACGGCGTGGTGGCGTTGGTGATTCGCAATGGGCATATTGCTTACTACAAGAGCTTCGGCTATGCCGATATGGAAACAAAATCGCCCATGAAAAACGATGCCATTTTCCGCATCGCTTCGCAGACCAAAGCCATTACCAGCGTGGCCGTGATGATGTTGTATGAAGAAGGAAAATTCCTGCTGGACGATCCCATTTCTGACTACATTCCCGAATTCAAAAATCCCAAAGTACTGGACAAGCTGAATTTGCAGGACACCACCTGGACAACCGTTCCTGCAAAAAGAGAAATTACCATCCGCGACCTGCTGACCCACACTTCCGGCATTGGTTATGCGCAGATTGGTTCTGCAGAAGCCAGGGCCATTTACCACAAAGGTGGTGTGCTGGCCGGTATTGGCGTAGGAAAAATTGTACTGGCCGACCAGATCAAGTTGCTGGCCAAATTGCCTTTGCTGCATCAGCCGGGAGAAAAATGGACCTATGGTTTAAACACCGATGTTTTGGGTTACCTGGTAGAAGTAGTATCAGGTATGCCGCTGGACCGTTTTTTCCAGGAACGGATATTCAAACCGCTGGGCATGAATGACACCTATTTCTTTCTGCCCAAAGAAAAGCATCACCGTCTCGTGACCTTGTACGGTGAAGATGAAAAAACGGGCAAATTGGTGAAAACGAAAGACACCATTATGTTTGCCGGAAGCGCTTTTACCCCGCATTATCCCAAAACAGCGGGCACGCATTTTTCCGGTGGAGGCGGTCTTTCTTCCACGATATATGATTATGCCATTTTCCTGCAAATGCTCCTGAATGGTGGTGAATACAATGGCACCCGCTTGCTGAGCCGTAACAGCGTTCGCATGATGACCACCAACCAGGCAGGTGATCTGTATCGTCAGCCCAATCATTTCGGTCTGGGTTTTGGCATCACCACAGAAAAAGGCAGCAGTATACTGCCCACGCAGGAAGGAACGTTTGAATGGGGCGGCATGTTTGCCACCACGTATTGGGTAGACCCGAAAGAGAATATGGTGGCCTTGCTGTACCGCAATGTATATCCTACTTCGTTGCGCAATATTGCCAACCAGTTCAAGGTGCTGGTATATTCGGCGATTAATGACTAAATGTATTGAACACTGATAAACCACTACACTGCATATGGACCAATTGACACTTGGCATCGGCACCCGGCTGCAACATACCCAATACGGCCCTGGCGTAATTGTAGGTATACGTTATGCCACCTACCTGATATCATTCATTCATCATGGTATCAAGGAAATTGACAAGAACGATACGCATCTCGATGAAATCATACCCGAAAATGTAAGCGAAGAAATTGAAACCCATTCCGATGTAGAAAAGAGCCTGCTGAAAATTCTGCGCTTGTGGGGCGGCATCACAGAACCTACACCGCTCGGCGACCGCTGGAGAGGCGGCACCATGATTCTGCAACCGGCAGACAAATCACAAAAGCCGAAAGAAGTCCCGATCGATGTGTTCTTTCACAAAATAGTGATGCTCCGCGACCGCCTGCGGGTGATGGAACAACAAATCAATGCGCACAAGGTGCTGACGGATGAGGAAAAGGTAAACCTGCAGCAATACATTACGCGTATATACGGATCGTTGACCACGTTTAATGTGTTGTTTAAGAATAAGGAGCAGTGGTTTGTGGGTGAGAAGGGGTCGAAAGAGGAGTAGGATTTCGCAGGTAATTTTATAAAGATTGATAGTTTCCGCCTGAAGCACAGGTTTTCCTGGCCTCAGGCGGAAACGCAATCAAACATTATATTTCGCCAGCATGCTTTGCAAATTTTGAGATTCTTTTTTCTGAAAGGACAAGGTCTTTGTTTTCTTTCCATTCAAAACAATCGCTTTCGTGTGTGCTTCCCGGTTATTATAATAACTAAACAAAAAAATACCGTCCAGGCTCACGAGATTATGCCCAGCCCGGCTTTTCCCAGCACTACTACCCTCCTTCAATTCCACTGATACTTCTCCCCCAATAGCGCTGATCTCTTTTTCCAATGCACCGGCCCATCCCATGGCCCCATGCTCAATACATGCACCACCCCACCTGCCCCTCAGTTGCATGGCATAATTTTTTACTGTATTGGTATCTTAAATATTTAGTTATGGATAAATTAGAATTGAAGGGAAACTGGAATAAACTTAAAGGCAAGATCAAGCAGGCCTATGGCAATCTTACCGATGATGATCTGAGATATGAGGAAGGTAAAGACGAGGAATTGCTGGGACGCATTCAACAGAAAACCGGCAAATCAAGAGAAGAGATAATAACCTGGCTAAGATCACTCGGGTAATCCCGATGCATTTCCGGTTACAACCAAACGTCGCCTGGCAGCTTGCCGGGCGACGTTGTATTTTTATCTTCACTTTATATTGTTGCTATCTTGCATTGAATCTTTCACATGGCTTGAATCTACCTGCGAACCACTCACAGGCGGTTGTGGAAAGGCTGTGGAAGGATCACGGTGATGGGCAGACATGGTGGAATCACTTGCCGATGTTGTAGTGGTATCGCCAATACCCCTCGTGTTGCGCGTATCGCTGCTGTTGCCCGAACACGAAAAGTACAATGTTGCAACAAGCATAATCGTCGCCACGGTATTTACCGGTTTCATAGCTGAATGTATTAATACACATGAAGGTTTCAGCCTGTAACGGTAAAATAATTGTTCCATTCAACCTGCAGGTAAAGCATAGCAGGTTGAATAATATCAATTTTATAAAAAGGCTTTGCTGGGGAATAATTTCAACAACGAAGGCCGTTGTATCAATTGCGCTATTTTGATTTGGAATATTCCTTCAACGTTTGTTTCTCACGGCGCGTAAGACTTTGCATACCTTTTTTATGAATTTTTTCAAGTATGCGATCTACTTCTTCCTGTTTGTTGCGCTGGCTCATATTGTACCGGTCATCGATAGTATAATGCTGATGGGTTTTGTAAAAAAGATTGTCTACATACAGCGCTTCCGGTCTGCGCAGGATGAATACAATGAATACAATCGATGGAACTGCTATCAGCAGAATAGGAATGTAATTGGTCAAAACTACTTCAGGCCTCATGATGATCAGCGTGGTCATACCAATCAATGCCCCACCCAGATGTGCTTCATGCCCGATATTATCAGACCGCGACCGGATGCCATAGAGGCTTATCAGCACGAACAGGATGGTAAACAACCAGCCCGGCATAGGCAGTATCATAAACAGGTTCACACTCATACCGGGGTAAAGGGCCAGGCACGCAAAAATAACCCCGCTTACGGCGCCCGAGGCGCCCACAGCAGTGTAATCTGCGTGATGCCGGTGAATGAACAGCGCAAATAAATTCCCTCCCAGCAAACTTGCCACATAAATAATGAGGAAATTGAGCCACCCCAGGCTGAATTCGAGGCCGGTACTAAAGGCATAGAGCGCAAACATGTTAAATAATAAATGCATCCAGTTTACATGCAGCAGCGCCGAAGTGAAGAAACGATAATATTCACGATGCACCTGTATGCGTTCTACTTCAAAAGCATACCGTGCAAACATTGCATGGTTGCCGAAACCCCTTATGGAAAAGAGAACGGTAATAGCGATAATAATAAAGCCTATTGCACCAGTGAGTTCCATGTTTCAATAGTTTAATTTACGCACAATTCCTAAAACGGGGAACTTCCAAAAACTGTTGTTAAACACAAACAGCTTTGAAAAGTAAAAAATTATTCCTGAAATTTCTTTGACTGCAACCCTTCCTGCATTGTTGCTTTCTGCAAGGTAAATGCCGTTGACTACCAGTTTTTTTCATCCAAAGTTTCATTTTACAGAACATTTAGTATTTTCCGGAAAAACGTTGTAATATACCGGCTGCAGGTTTATCATAACAACACGATTGCAGATATAACACAGTTTTCTTATACAAAACCTCGCAGACCTGATAACCTTATTATGGAATTGAGTTCTATATTGTTTTTTATCGGAGGATTAGCAGTAATCCTCGTCGGGGCAGAATTAGTTTTGCGCGGATCGGCCCATATTGCTGCTATGTTAGGTGTGCGTCCCATCATCATCGGCTTAACCGTGGTAAGCGTGGGTACCAGTGCGCCTGAATTGGCCGTGGGCATTACAGCCGTATCGCAGGGAGTAGGGGAACTGGCCGTAGGTAATATTGCCGGCACCAATATGCTGAACATCCTGTTTATCCTGGGACTGAGCGCCGCTATCCGGCCACTGCCCCTGAACCTGTACAGTATCCGCCTCGATGTGCCTGTCATGATCGGTTCCGCGCTCATACTGGTACTCTTTTCACTCGATGGCGTGCTTTCCCAACTGGAAGGTATTATATTATTCCTGGGAGCTATTGTGTATACCATCATGCTCATTCGTACCAGCAGACGCGAATCCGCACAAATGCAAAAGGAATTCTCTGAAGAATACAGCACGCCCAAACCGGGCAAAAAGAAAAATACCGGTTTCTTTATCCTTAATTCCGTTTTTGTAGTGGGAGGTATTACGTTAACAGTGCTAGGCGCCAACTGGCTGGTGGATGGCGCTGCAAATATTGCCAGGGCGTTGGGCGTTACCGAAGCAGTGATTGGTCTTACCATTGTGGCCATCGGTACTTCTGCTCCCGAACTGGTTACTACCATTATGGCTACCATCAAAAACGATCGCGATGTGGCCATCGGCAACCTCATCGGCAGCAGCATTTACAACATCCTGGTGATACTTGGTCTTACCTGTGCCAGTTTCAAAAAAGGAGTAGACGTAAGCGACGATGTGCTCATGTTCGACCTTCCGCTGGCGGCGCTGGCAGCAGCAGTATGCTACCCCGTTTTCAGAAGTGATCACAAGGTTACCCGTACAGAGGGTATACTGTTCGTAAGCGCTTACCTGATTTACCTGAGTATATTGATATTCGTCCGCGCCTGAGCGGCGTGTAGTGGAAAAGCAGGGAAGGTTTGCCTGTAACAATAAAGCCTTCCCTGTTTTCAATTATGGCAGGATCAGTAAAGGAATTTCAGAGTCGTACACGAGCGCATTCACCATAGATTTTCTCAGCACCACGTCCTGGAAATCGCGCGAGCCTCTTTGCAACACCAGTACACCGCTGCGTTGCCGTATCATGAAGTTTTTCAGTTCTTCATGCACATTATCGCCTTCCTGGATTTTGTAATTGCATTGACTGATGTCCGTAAATACAGTGGTGAGTTCTTCCAGGTGTTGCAGCATTTTGGAATTGGCTTTGTCTTTGCTGATGTTAAAGAACTCCACGCACGCCACATGCCCCTTCAGGCCGTTCAGCAATTTCAAAAGCGACGCCCTATTCAACGGATATTCTTCACCAACGGCTACAAAAAATGTAAATGGCTCTACTGCTATATAATGCGGTGGAATAACCGCAATGGGAAGTTCAAATTCATCAATCACTTTCAGTATGGTGCTGCCCAGCACCATGTTCATAAACATACTCCGTTTTTTGGCCCCGAAAAATGCCAGATCAAATTGATGTTCCTGTATCAGTTCAGCAAGACGGGACAGTAATTTACCACTGGTAACATGCAAATCAAACCTGGCCGGATCGGTTTGTAAAGTTCTTTTAACGAATTCCTGCAGTTCTTCCAGTGCTTTTTCCTCGAGTTCTTTGCTCATCGCTTTCTTAAAATCGTTATCGGCAAATGCAGGAACTATCAGTTCTGCTTTGTGAAAAATATGAAGGCGTGCCCCGGAAAGATTGCAATAGTGATGTGCTGCATGGAGCGTAGCCGACGAATACTCCGAAAAATCTATCATTGCCAATACGCTTCTCATTGTAGGTTGATTTAATGATAGAAAATGATTTTGTTTTCTTTTAACACACGATGATTAAATATACTTAATAATGCGTGTGGACAGCATTTTCAGGCAGGCATTTTACTGTGTTTCAATAACAAAGCAAAGAATATCAGATAAACAGGACTTCATTTCCTTTTCCGGTCCGTGCGCGCGTATTTGCTAACGCTTTCCCAACTTTTATCCTTTAACGCATTATTTACAACCCGCTAACAGAAAGCGTCGTCAAACGAGAGTAAATTCAAAACGACAATCCCGCTTCGGCGTATTGTTTCGGTTGCACTACCCACTGCAACATTAGCTGCACGGGAATTCCGTAAACTTCAAATTACCCGGTATGAAGATCTTTACCTTTTTAGGCATTCTATGCGGTACTATACTGGTACTGCCTGCAGCCGCGCAAAACGGCTGGCCTAAAACAACCACCGCTGCCAATGGTACGGTAGTAAAGCTGTACGAATGGCAACCGGAATCTTATTCCGATAATAAACTGAAGGCACGCGCCGCTATATCCGTATTGGAAAGCGGAAAAACGGAACCCGTATTTGGCGTTGCCTGGCTGGAAGCTACCACCACCACCAACGGCGCGCAAATAGCGGTACAAAGCATTTATATAACCGATATCAGGTTGCCTGGTGAAAAAGATGATGAAAAACTTGAAGCTATTGCCGTAGCGCTGGAAAAACAGGCGCCTTCCTGGAATCTGCAGTTTTCCCAGGCCGAATTGCTGGCATCGCTCGAACTGAACGAAAAGGAAGCCAACCTTACTGAGAAATTCAACAACACGCCCCCAAAAGTTATTTACAGCAATGTTCCTTCCATACTGGTATTGATCGACGGAGAACCCAAATTTCAACACAACAGCGAATGGGGTGTGGACGCCGTTGTAAACACACCGTTTGCCATCGTACGACACAGCAACGGCCGCTATTATCTCTATGGCGGCAAACATTGGTATACCGCCACTGCTGTTACCGGTCAATACAGTATGACCACCGAAATACCTTCGAACCTGCATAAAGTGGCAGAGGCTGTAAACCAGGCCAATAAGAATGAAGCAGAGGAAAAAGATGCCAATACCATTTACAAAATCATTGTGAGTACCGAACCTGCGGAACTGATTCAAACCAATGGTGAAGCAAATTTTGCTGCAGTGAACGGTACCGGTTTGTTATATGTGAGCAACACGGAGAACGATATTTTCATGGACATTAATACCCAGCAGTATTATGTGTTGCTGTCCGGTCGCTGGTACCGTTCCAAAACACTCAATGGCAACTGGCAATACATAGCTCCTGATCAGCTGCCGGCTGATTTTGCCAAAATTCCTGCAGGTTCGCCCAAAGACAATGTACTGGCCAGCGTAGCCGGCACGCCGCAGGCCGAAGATGCCGTGAAAGAAGCACAGGTGCCGCAAACAGCCAAAGTAGACAGGAAAAATGCCAAAGCATCCATTACCTACGATGGCGATCCCGAGTTTGAATTGATTGAAGGCACCGATATGTATTATGCCGTAAACTCCCCCGTTTCTGTGATACGGTGGAGAGGAAGATATTTCGCTGTGGACAATGGTATCTGGTTCGAGTCGCACAGCGCCTGGGGTCCCTGGACAGTTTGCGTAACAAGGCCGCATGTGGTAGCGCTTATCCCGCCCCGTTACCCTGTGTATTATGTGAAGTATGTGTACGTGTATGATTATACACCCGATTTTGTGTATGTAGGTTATACACCGGGTTATCTCAATACGTACGTGTGCGGACCGGTAGTGGTATATGGAACAGGGTATTACTATCGCCCCTGGTACCGCCATTACTACTATCCCCGCCCATGTACGTGGGGCTATGGGGTAAGGTACAATCCCTGGTATGGCTGGGGCATCAACATTGGCTTCAGCACCGGTTGGTTCCATGTAAATATTGGCTTTGGCAATGCCCGACCCTGGGGCTATTGGGGCTATGGTGGCTGGTGGGGCCCACCCGTATATCGCCCGCCTTATTGTTATGCCCCGGTACGCTATGGCGGCTATTATGGCGGCGGTGGCTGGTATGGCCCTTATTATGCCTCCAACCGCAGCAGAAATGTGAACGTGAATGTTACCAATATCACTTACAACAATATTACTATCAATAACAACATCTATCGCAACCGCCGCGACGTGGTGGTAACGAACGATAACCAGCGTTATGTTCGTCCGGCCGTGCGCAGCAACGGTAACAACAATTTTGCTGGCAATAACAGGTTCAACAGTACAAATCGCTTTGCCAATTTCAATAGTGAACGGAACAACATGCGGAACGGCTCCGCAGACCGCGTGCACAACCAGCGGCAATACAATCTGAATGGAAATAATAACGCTGTTCCCGACCGCAACAACACCGGCAATCTGAACACCTGGAGAAGAAACCGTGAAGCTGTTGACAACCGCCCTGCACGCGAATGGAGCAACAACAATAATAACCGTATCGCAAACCGGAATGCCACCACACCCGGCAACAGTCCGCGTGAAGTAAGGGATCGCAACTGGCGCACCAATGAACGCAGCACCAATGGCGATAACACTACCCACGAACGCCGCAACTGGAACACCAACAGTGAATCACCCAATAGAACCATCCAACCCAACCGGGAACCGGAACGCCGTGAATTTTCCCGGCCTGGTAACAATAACCGCACCGAAGCGGACCGTCGCCTGCCCGAACGGCAATTGCAGAACCGTGAACCCGTGAGGAGGGAATTCTCAGGTCCTGATAACAACAGGCGCACAGAAACTGAACGTCGGTCACCGGTACGGGAAGTGCAGCGCGAAAGTTCTCGTACAGAACCTGCGCGGCGCACCATGGAAAGACCGCGCATGAACACCGAACAACGGGTTGATCGTTCCCCGCAAGTACAGCGCAGACCGGAAACAAATCGCCCGCCCACACGGGAAGCTGTTCGCCGGCACGATGTGCAGCCCCGCAACGGAGGAAGTGAAGCAAGACCTTCCCGCGGGGGCAATGGTAACGGTGGCGAACGCGGACGTGGTGGAAGAGGTAATTAATGTATTTAAAGCATTGCTGCAAGATTTCGGTCGGCTATCTGCAGCACAATCCCCGCCTGATGAGCGGGGATTGTTTTTGGGTTAATTGCAACATTCTTCCCTTAACACTGTTAAACAACATTTGCATGTAATTTCACCCCTATGCTGTCAATCATTTATTGTTATGATGCGTACTGCGGCTGGTGCTATGGCTTCAGTCCGGTGATGAAACGCATCGCTGCTGAATATGAAAACAAATTGCGCTTTGAAGTACTGTCTGGTGGCATGATCGTTATGGACAAGCCAAGGCATATCAGTGCCATGGCAGGCTATATCCAGGAAGCCTATAAAGTGGTGGAAGAACGGACCGGCATCCGGTTTGGCAACGATTTTTTGTGGCATATCAATAACCCCGACAAAAGCGACTGGTTTCCTCATTCGGAAAAATCAGCCATTGCCCTTGCTGTGTTTAAGGAATACTATCCCGATCAACAAGTGGCCTTTGCCGCCGATCTGCAATATGCCCTCAAGTTCGAGGGCCGTGACCTCACCGACGATGAAGCCTACCGCCATTTGCTGGACCAATACCAAATTCCGCATGAGGAATTTTATGGCCGGCTGCACTCCGAAACTTATAAGGAGAAAGCGCATTACGAATTCGCGCTCTGCAAACAACTGCAGGTAACCGGCTTCCCCACCGTACTGATACAGGTGGGCGAAACAAAATTCTGGCTGCTGGCCCGCGGTTACACCGACTATGATGTATTGAAAGAACGGATTGAACGTGTACTGGCCGATGCGAGTATCGCTTCGCGTTAAACGGAAACAGCGATGATTGTAACCATTCAATCGATCCCGCGCTGGACAAAAGCACCACGGTGGGCAAGCCGGTGGACTGTTTACCGTTTGTATAGCTGGATCAACCGGCATGGCACTGCATACCATCTGTATGCTTGTAACTAATAAATGAGTGTGCAACGAAAGCTGACAGGCAGAATAGCGTCTCAGAAAGTGTTGGTTAATTGGTATATTGTCAGCATATGACATTTTCACCTTTGCTATAAAAATCCCTCAAATGAAGCACTTTGGAATAACCGCCTGTTTTCTTTTGTGTATAGCTTTTGCCCGAAGCCAGGGCGCGTCCAACCCCAGCCAGGAGGCAACCAGGCCCAGGATGGATTTTGAAACATATAATCCCACCAGCACACTGGTAGTGCCGGAGCATCCGGTTACGCGTGCACGTTTTCCTTTCATAGATGTGCACAATCACCAGTGGAATATGGCACCCGGCAATATTGAAGAGTTGCTTAAGGAAATGGACAAGCTGAACATGAAAGTAATGGTAAACCTCAGCGGCGGCAGTGGCGATAACCTGAAAAGTAAATTAGACAATATCAAATCCATTGCACCGAAGCGGTTTATCGTTTTTGCCAATATAGATTTCCGTGGCATAGGCGAACCGGGCTGGACCGAAAAGGCCGTGCAACAATTGGAAGCCGATGTAAAGGCTGGCGCCAATGGGCTCAAGATCTTCAAGAACCTGGGATTTTCTGTAAAGGATACCGATGGTAAAAGAGTTACAGTTGACGATCCCCGCCTCGATCCCATCTGGGCCAAATGCGGCGAACTGAAAATTCCCGTGCTCATTCACACGGCCGATCCCAAACCGTTCTGGGACCCGGTAGACGAACATAATGAACGCTGGCTGGAGGTGGTAACGCATCCGAACCGCAAACGGGGTGAAGATAACCCCGCTCCCTGGGAAACCTTGATTGCAGAGCAGCACCGCATGTTTAAGAAACATCCCCAAACCACCTTTATTGCCGCACATTTTGGCTGGTTCCCCAATGACCTCGGCAAGCTGGGTAAACTGCTGGATGAAATGCCCAATGTAGTAGTAGAGTTTGGCGCGGTGATTGCCGAGCTGGGCAGACAACCCCGTCAGGCACGCAAGTTTTTTGAAAAATACCAGGACAGGATATTATTTGGTAAAGATAGCTGGGTGCCTGCTGAATATGCTACTTATTTCCGGGTGCTGGAAACAGAAGACGAATATTTTCCGTATCACAAAAAATACCATGCTTTCTGGGCAATGTACGGGATGGGATTGCCGGATAATATCCTGAAAAAGATTTACTACAAGAACGCGTTGCGTATTATTCCGAATATAGATAAGACTTTATTTCCTGATTGAAGGAAATACAGAAGCGCATTCAATAATAGCGGCACAGAGCAACTTTGATCGTAAAATGTTCTCTGTGCCGCTTTGCATTCCTGCACTGCTGTTGTTCAAAAAAATTTATCCTTCCAGTCTTCGCACTTTAATTTCTTGTGAAGTGAAAATCCGATGCCCTTTCCTTCCCCTTTACCGTTCCTTCAATGCGCGCATGCAAACTGTCTGCAGATACGAGGTGGTAAATAATTCGCTGCGGAAAATCATGCTCCTTGTTTTCAAAAACATACCGATTAGCTGAAAAATTGACCAGACGGAAAGGCACTGCCTGGCCATTGTTCTGATTTTTCACGGCCGGACTGTAAATAATTTCCTTGTTTGTTATAAACAGTTCTATTTCTTCCATCACAATGGTGTCGGCGTCGTTTATGCGAAAACTTCTGCCTTGCAGTTTCTTATTATCTGTCACACGCCATTCTTCATAGACAGGTCCGCGCCGGGTTTCCATTTTCCATATGCCCGCCAGGCTACGCAGCGGATTGAAATCTTCCTGAGTAAAATTTTGGGCGCCGGCGTGCTCGCAGCACAAAAGCCCTATCAGGAAATAAGCAGATTCTTTTTCATAGATGTGTTTGTATTTAAAACAATGACGATCATTACAGCAAACCTGGGACATCTTTTTTTCAATATTACTGAAATTAATGTATCAGGAATTGCCGCTTATACTACCGGTTAAGATTAAATAGTTCTGACTGATATCAATAATATTTCAATGATACTTTACTGATTGATGCTTAACCTTTATTTACAATCCGGTTCTCCTTAAATCCCTTTCGTTATCTCAATAGCCGTATTCGTCCATCATTTATCGCATTCCGGTAGTAATAAACTTGTCTTGGTCCAATCCGGGATTTTATTTGGCATGTATAATATCTACCTTTAATAAAACATGCTGTATGAAACACCTTACTATTGTTTGCTGCTTATGCTACCTGCTTTTCGCTGTGGGCTGTAATGAAGCCGGCCGGGATGCCAACGTTAAATCGGCCGATTCTGCCAGCAACGAAAGCATCGCTTCACCTCCTCCTGCTCTCGATCCGGAAGCGGCTATGGAGCGTTGGAAGGATTACGCCACACCGGGCGATATGCATAAAATGATGGCTACCTGGGATGGCCAATGGACCAGTGAAATCACCAGTTGGGATCAACCCGGATCAACCCCTCATAAAAGCGTCGCCACCGCCCAAAACAAGATGGTGCTGAATGGTCTCTACCAGGAATCAGTAATTACAGGTAATATGATGGAGATGCCCTTCGAAGGAAAACAAACGCTCGCCTACGACAAAATCAAGAAACTGTTTGTATCTACCTGGATTGACAATATGGGCAGCGGCATTATGTATTCAGAAGGCCCCTGGGACGAAGCCACCCAAACCATCACCCTGAAAGGCAACATGGTACACGCCGGTTTTGGTCAGGAAATACCGGTAAGACAGGTAACGAAAATAGTAGACGAGAATACACAGGTTATGGAAATGTACATGCCGGGGCCCGATGGAAAAGAATTTAAGACAATGGAAATTGTGAGTAAACGATCGAAATAAAATAATGTATACTTTCCTCTTTCATTCTTACCGCCACACGCCGTTAATTGCACCTATCAGGGTAAGTAATACCAGGCTGTAAAAGGCATTAATCAGGATCCCTCTCCAGGGTTTCAGTTCAAATAAACTATGAATGGCAATGGCAGTAAAAGTCCAGATGCCTGCCAGGAATCCTGCAGTGGCGCCCCAGGCCAAACCTGTTTTAACCACACAGTTTGCCGGGCAATCAGCTGCCGGGTTGGCCAAACAATTCAATGACCACCTGGCCGATTGAATACTGGCAGCTTTTGAATATAACGGTTTTGAATACCTGCTAAAACCGGTGAAGCCCGAAAAGCTGGAACTTTCCCTGCGCAAGTAAGAAAAGCTGTAACAGCATTTCACGGCCCGTTTCCGTCAATTGTTGCGTGGACACAGGCGCCCCGGCAGGAAAAATACAAAAGCAGGTTCCTGGTAAAAAGGGAACGGATTATATAATTATTAAAACAGAAGACATCGCCTACTTTCATGCGGCGCACAAACTGGTATGCCTGGTAGATAACAAAGGACAGGAATTCATGCTTGATCAGTCGCTCACCGATATCGAATCACAACTCGATCCGGCACGGTTTTACCGGGTAACCCGAAAATATCTTATCAACAGCAGCGCCATCGAGCGGATCAAAACCTGGCCCAAACGTAACCTGCTGCTTGAAGTGGGACCGGCTATTGGAGTAGAAATTATTATTAGCCAGGAAAATGCAGCAGTCTTCAAAGCATGAATGGGGAATTAAAGGAGAAGGGCAGAAGAGAGAAACGCATACGCAGTTTCTACAGGTAAGCTTTCTTTCTTCCGCCTGCGGACTGCTTATTAATTTCTTCTGCCTCCGCCGCCACCTCTTCTCTGCGGACGTAAAGAAGGTTCTATTTCATCTTTCCATTTCTTGTATTGTTCTTCGGTAAAGATTTTTTTCAGTTTTTCATCGCGGTCAGTGTTCATTTTCTGAAATTTTTCGCGCATCTGGTCGCGGTCGGGTGGATTCCCGCCCCCACGCATTTCCTGCATCATTTTATCACGGGCTTCATAAAATTCAGTAAATACCGCTTTGGTCTTATCGGTCTGGTCCTTGTCCAGCCTGAGGTCGGCCAGTTTTTCCATAGTGGCATTCACTCTTTCTTCAACGGTACGCTGCATGGGTCCGCCCTGGGCATGAACGGTACCTATAGTTGCAAAAGCTACAGTAAGCAATAAGAGTGCTTTTTTCATGGTTAACGTTTTTTTATGTAATGAATCAACAAAATTGGAAGCCGGGCCTGTGTAAAACCTGCGCAAACGGGCAAAATATTTGCAAAACGGGAAACATATTGCGGCCCGAGTTCCGGATTACCGCATGCAGGACACCGCCCACACCGATTTACCACCTGTAACCCGAAACCCGTAAGCTTATTCGCCTGTTTGCCGAAATCATTTTATCTTGCATGTCCCTTTAAAAACAACAGAATCATTATGGAATATGAAAAAATCGTTTCGGTAACGGGGTTGCCCGGGCTTTATGAACTGGTGAGCAGCAAAAGTGATGGCGCCATCGTTCGTTCCCTGGAAGATAAAACCACCCGGTTTGTGTCGAGCCGCATCCACAACTTTTCACACCTGGAAAGCATTGAGGTGTACACTACCCGGGAAAACGTGAACCTGGTGGAAGTGTTCAAGGCAATGGGCAACAGCAGTGAAAATTTACCGGATGAAAAAGATAATAATGCACTGAGGAAATATTTCGAGAAAGTATATCCCGATCTCGACTTTGAACGGGTATATGCCAGCGATATGAAGAAGATGGTAAAGTGGTATGGTATTTTAAAGTCGAATAACATCGAGATCAAACTGAGAGAACCGGAAGAAGAACCTGTAGAAGCACAACAACCCGAACCGGAAGAAAAGGAAGCGCCGGCAAAACCGAAAAAAGCGGAAAAAGCTGAAAAGGCGGAAGCGCCTGCCAAAGCTGAAAAGCCGGTAAAAGCAGCCAGCGAAAAAGAGAAAGAACCGGCTAAGAAAGCAGCCAAACCTGCTGCCAAATCAGCCGCCAAAAAAGAAAAAGAAGAGAAAAAAGAAGCCCCTAAGAAAAAAGCGGCCTCCAAAGCGGCCAAGACCGAGGCCAAAAAAGAAACCCCTGCCAAGAAAAAGGCGGCCGCAAAGAAATCTACCAAGAAGTAGTAAATAGTAAGGCTTAAAAAAATTATTCAATGCTTACTGCTGATATACGTAAGTTGCCGCGGCATTATTTGCCCGAAGATTTCAAGGTAACAGACTGGAACAGCCTTGAGCCTTATTTTAAGGAATTGCTGGAAAGACCCATCCAGAGCCTGGCAGACCTGGAAAAATGGATGAAGGATATGAGCGAACTGGAGGCTGTGGTAAGTGAAGATGCCTGCTGGCGGCAAATTCGCATGACCTGCGATACAGAGAATAAAGAACTGGAGCAGGCCTTTGTGTATTTTGTTACCGAAATCCAGCCCAAAATTCAGCCGTATGCCGATAAACTGAACCGCAAACTCGTTGAAAGTCCCTATACGGCACAGCTGCCCCAGGAAAAATATTTTACCTACCTGCGCAGCATAAAAAAGAGCATTGAATTATTCAGGGAAGAAAATATTCCGCTGCAGTCGGAACTGAGCGTGTTGCAACAGCAGTTTGGCGTGATTGCCGGGAAAATGACCGTTGAAATCAACGGCAAGGAATATACGCTGCAGCAGGCGTCCAAGTTTCTTGAAAATCCCGACCGCAAATTGCGGGAAGAGGTATACCACAAAATCAACCAGCGGCGGCTGCAGGATAAAGATGCCCTCAACGATTTGTTCACCTCGCTCATTAGCAAAAGGCACCAGGTGGCGAAAAATGCAGGCTTTGACAATTACCGCGATTACAAGTTCCGCGATCTGGGCCGCTTTGATTATACGAAAGAAGATTGTTTCCGCTTTCATGAAGCAGTAAAACAACATGTGCTGCCACTGGTGAACCGCATTTATGAGCGGAAAAAACAGAAACTGGGTCTTGATCCTTTACGTCCCTGGGACCTGGAAGCAGAACCCGAAGGCGTAAAACCGCTCAATCCATTCAAAACGGGCAATGAATTGCTGGAAAAAACCATCCGCGTATTTGAACGCACCCATTCATTTTTCGCTGCCTGCCTGCGCAAAATGAATGAAATGCAGCGCCTCGACCTCGACAGTCGCAAGGGCAAGGCGCCGGGTGGTTATAACTGTCCGCTGGCAGAAACGGGCGCACCATTTATTTTCATGAATGCCGCCGGGCAAATGGGCGATGTTACCACCATGGTACATGAAGGCGGACATGCCGTGCATTCTTTTCTTGCGCATCCGCTGGAGCTGACGGCTTTCAAGGAATATCCCATGGAAATTGCAGAAGTGGCCAGCATGTCGATGGAGTTGTTTACCATGGATGCCTGGGATGTTTTCTTCGACAATCCCGACGACCTGCGCCGTGCCAAAGAACATCAACTGGAACGGGTAATTACCATCTTCCCCTGGATTGCTACCATCGATAAATTTCAACACTGGGTATATGAAAACCCTGAGCACTCCCTACAGGAACGCACTGATGCGTGGATGCGCATACTGAATGAATTCTCTTCGGGCGTAGTAGATTTTACGGGATTGGAAGAATACCGTAAATACGGATGGCAAAAGCAATTGCATTTGTTTGAAGTGCCGCTGTACTACATTGAATATGGTATTGCCCAGTTGGGCGCAATCGGGCTGTGGAAACAATTTAAGCAAAACAAAGAAGCAGCATTGAACAACTACATACTGTCCTTACAATTGGGTGGCACCAAAACGTTGCCGGAGTTGTATCAGGCTGCCGGCCTGAAATTTGATTTTTCACCCGAATACATCAAAGAACTGATGGACTTTGTGAGCCGTGAAATGGATGCACTAAACGTTTACCTATAGCCGGAAAAAATACCCGGTAAGTTGTATGCAAAGTATTAGTTCTATTAATTATATTTGTAGTCGCAGAAAAAATCAGATAGTAAGTGCCATGCATTTGCTATTTCAAAATAGCTACTAATCAGAGCCTTAACCAAAAGTCCCGGTGTTTCTACATCGGGGCTTTTTGTTTGCATAAGCTTTTATAAGGAGGTTGCATTGAACAGTTGCGCTGAAGCCTTGCAGCTTACCTGCTTCATCGATTCTTATTTACACGCTTAACATAGTTCTTGCACCAGGGCCAGACTGGTATGGCCTGACAATTGGATGCCTTATCTGCACTCTTTGCAAAGTCCTTTCACCACCATCTGGTAATCTTCAGGAAGAAATCCTTTGGGAAGTTGTACAGGAGGAACCGTTACATCGGCAAGGCAGGTAGTGGTGCCGCAGGCACTGCATACAAAATGCACGTGGTTGTCGTGATGATGGCCTTCCGAGCAGTTATTATTGCATAAGGCGTACAACACGGAGTTGTCGTCGGTGGGAATGGTATGAATAATTCCTTTTTCGAGAAAAGTATGCAGGGTGCGGTAAATGGTAACGCGATCGAATTTTTCGCCCGTACCTTTTTCAATATCGCTGTGCGCCAGCGCGCCGGTGCTGGAAAGGAATAGTTCCAGTATTTTCTTTCTGCTACCGGTTACGCTTAACTGATTTTGCCGTAGAATATGGTCAATACGGGTGTTCATGATTCGATTACCGCCGAAAAATTACCACAAGTTTTTTACATGTGGCGCAAGTTAAGGGAGGCAGGGAAGGTTTTTCNCTACAGGGCAGCCATCGCTCCCCCCCAAATGCCCTATCGTGTTGACACAAATATGTTGCAGCTCTTTGGGNACATCCATTTGCCAACCCATCCCCTCGCTGGCGTGGCGCCAGCACGATCTTACACCAGAAACTGTATTGCATGGCCTGGGTAGTCCGTAAATTTGTGTCCACACAATACCCCACCTGCCCGGTTCATTCCCAACTATTTTTTTGCTACAACAGGCTCTTCCAACAACGTAGCTATATGTTCCTTCAACAGCTTCAGTTCGTCTTTCTTCAACCCATCATAAATTTTGCGCACGCGTCCGTTCTTGTCTACAAGGGCAAAAAACTGGGTATGAAGAAACTGTTCCTCTATACTTTGCAGGTTGTTGTTCGGATCGTCCAGCAGGTAACTGTTGCGCGCCATGTTGTATAGACTGTCCTTTCTTCCGGTAAGAAACCACCAGCGATCGGTATTCACCTGCAGGGAATCGGCATATTGCTTCAGTCGTTGCGGATTGTCAACATCGGGGTCGCAGGTATGCGACAGGATACGGAAGCCGTCTTCATGCTTGTACGCCTCGTAAATGTCGCGCATGTTGGTATTCATGATCGGACAAATGCTGCCGCAGGTAGTAAAAAAATATTCAGTTACATACACTTTGCCTTTGATATCCGCCTCGGTCACCGTGCGGCCGTCCTGGTTGGTAAAGGAAAAGGGTTGCACATAGCTCAGCACCGGCAATTTTACCGTTCCAAAATCCGGTATGGTACGGGTCAGGGCTACATAAAAACCAAGTACGAGTACGGTAAAAAACACCACGTAAAAAATTGTCTTCCTGCTCATGATCTTTTTTGTGTTTGTGGGTGACCGGCTACCGTTGCCTCCGCTACTGTACAGTGCCTTAGCCGGGTGCAAACGCAGCTTCAAAGCACAAAATTACTGCCATATGTCTTCCCTGCGGTCAATTTTAATAGAACAAATTATTTGCAACTTTGTTGCATGTATTGATTTAACCTTCCTATCTTCGCATCATGAATTTCCGAATCAACTGGGACGCTCTGGGTATTACAGCTTCTGTGGCCTGTGCCATTCATTGTGCGGTATTGCCGCTGTTATTGACCAGCTTACCGGTTTTTGGAATTGATATCATAGAAAATCCGGCATTTGAATATTTCATGATAGCGCTGGCCTTTGCTATTGGCGCCTGGTCTATGTGGCATGGATACCGGAAACATCATCACAGCACGCTCCCGTTTGTGATTTTCCTGGTTGGCATGCTGCTTTTATTGGCCAAACAGCTCTGGCATAGTTACCAATTGTGGTTTGTGCCTGCAGCGGTGCTGTTTATCGTCAGCGCCCACCTGATGAATTACCGGCTTTGCCGCGTGCATAACCATGCGCATGCGGATGATTGCAAGCATTAAAGTGTCCCTGGTACGGCAGCTTATAGCCGGCAAGATCGGTACTCTTTGCCCTCCGGTTGCGATTATTGCTTTCTGCCTCACCCACTTGCAGTACAATAGCTTCCCGTTTTTCTGACCTCCCCGGCTTTTCCGCTTCCGCATTCCCCCGATAAAAAGCAACAATTACCGCCACTCTTTGTTATTTTTGTAGTTCTAAAATCAGCAATATGATAAAAACAGGAAATCCTGTCATCAGCATCTATACAGAAATGACACCCAACCCGGAAACGATGAAGTTTGTGGCGAATAAGCTGTTGTACCCGGGGAAGAGCATAGATTTTCCTGATGTTGAGTCGGCAAAACCAAGTCCTTTGGCGGTAGAGTTGTTTGGCTTTCCCTTCATTAAAGCGGTATTTGTGGCCAGCAACTTTGTTACGCTTACCAAAACACCGGAAACCGAATGGAATGATGTAATTCCTACCATACGCCAGTTTTTGAAAGAATATCTGGAAGAAGGAAAAGTGGTGATCAATGAAGATGAGGTGGCAGCTATCAAACAGGAAAGCTCCAATACAGTGGCGGCCGATGACGACGATGTGGTAAAACGCATCAAAGAATTACTGGAAAATTATGTAAAGCCGGCTGTTGAAATGGATGGCGGCGCCATTCAGTTCAAAAGCTACAGCGATGGTGTGGTAAACCTGATGCTGCAGGGCTCGTGCAGTGGCTGTCCGTCGAGCATGATTACCCTGAAGGCCGGTATTGAAGGCATGATGAAACGTATGATCCCTGAGGTAAAAGAAGTAGTAGCCGAGGCAGAATAATCTTTATAACTCTTGTTGACATACATAAGGCTTTCCCATTTTGGGGAAGCTTTTTTTGTTTCACCTGGCGCGCGTCCATGATGCCCGATCAAAGCCAATATGCCCGTTAAAAGCGAATCCGCCATTGTTCCCCCAAATTCCGGTAAATTGCTGTATAATGGTAACGTTGTACATAGGGTTTGCGCTGCTGGCTACCGGGGTAATTCTGCTGGTGACGGCACTGTTCATGCCCGACCGTTACTTTATCGAAAAAACCATCTTCATCAGCAAGCCGGTGGCGTTTGTACTGGAAAGAGTAGCCGATTTAAATTATTACGCCCAATGGAATCCCTGGCAGCAAATGGACCCCGATAGCAAACGCGCAATCACCGGCCTGCCATTATCACCGGGCCACTCCTATCGGTGGGAGGGCAGAAAAATCGGCACTGGAAGTCTTACCCTGCGCCAGATCGATCGGCGGCACGTCCATTTCGACCTGGAATTCAAAAAACCCTGGAAAGCATTCGCCAGCGATAACTGGCTGTTTGAAGAATGGGGCAATGGCGAAACAAAAGTCACCTGGCAAAACAACGGCGACCTCCCCTATCCCGTTGCCCGCCTGATGGGCCCGATGCTGAATAAAAATTTGGAGAAGCAATTTGTGAAGGGACTGAAGAATCTGAAAGAGTTGTGCGAAGGTGGGACCAATCTCGCATCAGTCGGGAACAGCAGTGCGGAAAACTCGGAAGGCAAGCGAAGGAAATAAACGCATCAGGTGAATGGCCATCCATTCTTTAGAAAAAGGCCGCCCTACATATTGCTCTTTTTTACCTTTCTCAATGGCTCTTAATATTTGCTGTGCAGTTTTCCCGACATCATAACCGCCGCCGATATGTTTTCCCAGGCGGTTCAATTTTTCACCCGAAGCCGTTACCGCATTCAACGATACATTGGTTCGTATATAGCCAGGCGTTATGAGCGTTATTTTGATGTTATCCCGCCAGGTCTCCGTACGCAAACAATCAAAGTAACCATGCAAGGCATGTTTGGCGGCCGCATAGGCAGCACGCATAGGTGTGCCGATCTTGCCCATTACACTGCTGATCACCACAAAATGCCCCTTTTGCTGCTGCAGGAAATGCGGCAAGAGCAGCCGCGTTAGTTCTATATAACTGAAATAATCTACCTCCATCACTTTGCGGTGCACGGCCGGCAGCGTATCCTTCACCAGTCCGCGCTGACTGATGCCGCCGTTATGGACCATCACATCTATTTCGCCAAATGCAGTAATGGCCTGGCGCACGGCTGCTTCAAAAGTATCAGGCGCCTCCAGGTCGAGGGGTAATACGTACACTTTTGCTGCACCGGCCGCCTGTTGCACGCGCAGCAGTTCTTCTTTGCGGCGTGCGGAAATAATTACCTGCGCACCTTTGTTTACCAACGCATAGGTCATTGCTTCACCAATGCCGGAAGAAGCTCCGGTGATCCATATGGTTTTGTTGTGAAAATAGCTCAATGGAAATAAGTATTTGGGGTTACAAAGATGGGGCGCAAATGGTAAATAAATATCAGGTTAATGTTTCCAAATTTTCTTCCATCCCTGCCATTTCCCGTTCGTTGTTCATTATTTTGCGGCCTCTATGACGTTAGAGGAATTCTTTCGGCTGTTCGTAGAAGGCATGCAGCAAACTTCGCTGTTGGAGTATGTGGCTGTCTTCGCTGGTGTGGGCAGTGTATGGTTTTCACGGATCGAGAATATATGGGTGTACCCCATAGGACTGATCAGCACCACCATTTACATTTATCTCAGCGCCACTGCCCATTTATACGGGGAAGCTGCAGTAAACCTGTACTATACCGTGATGAGCATTTATGGCTGGTACTGGTGGCTGAAAAAAGATAAAAACCATCACCGTGTAGTAACCATCCAGCATTCTTCCGGGAAACAATGGCTGCAGCATCTCCTGTTTTTCGCAGTGTTTTATGTACTCATCTATGCAGCCCTGACCATTCTGCGGGAAGGCTTTGGCCAGTCTACCATTCCCTGGGCCGATGCCTTTGCCTCTGCCACCGCCTTCACCGGCATGTGGCTTATGGCGCGTAAGAAAGTAGAAAGCTGGTACTGGTGGATAGCTACCAATTTTGCCAGCATTCCCCTGTATTTCGTCAAACAATTTGTATTTACCAGTGTATTTTATGCGGTGTTGCTGGTGATGGCATTCTTTGGACTGGTTGAATGGAAAAAGCGGGCCAGGGTTGCAAAACAAAACCTTACTGTTTCATGACAATATAAATCTGTGAAATCTGTCTTCACGCTTTTAATCGTATGCAGGCATCGCTGAAAAAAATTGTGGCTATTGGCCCTGAGTCAACCGGTAAAAGCACCCTGTGCGAACAACTGGCCCGGCACTTCCAAACCACCTGGGTGCCGGAATACGCACGTGAATACCTGCTGCAGCATGGCACTGCTTACTCGTATTACGATTTATTGCACATTGCCAAAAGCCAGGTACAGTTGGAAGATAAGCTGGCAGCCGCTGTGCCGGCAGCGGCAAAACCCACTCCACTGTTTGTAGATACCGATCTCTATGTGATGAAAGTGTGGTGCGAATTTGTATATGACCAATGCCACCAGTGGATCCTCGACCAGATAGCCGTGCGTCAGTACGATCTGTACCTCCTGTGCAATATTGACCTTCCCTGGGTACAGGATGGACTGCGAGAATACCCCGACCTCGAGAGCAGGCAAAAATTGTACAACATATATAAAGATATTCTGATTAATCAATCGGTACCCTGGGTGGAAATATCCGGCACGCCTGATGAACGGCTGAAAAAAGCAATAGCAGCAACCAGCAGGTTGCTGAACCAATAACAATTACTTTTGCTCATTCGTTGTGGCATGGTTAAAGTACTAAGAGCGCATCACCGGCTTGTGTTTTACACAGCCTGGCTGCTGATAAATGTTATACAGGGTGGATATACGGAGCTGTTTGACGATGAGGCCTATTACTGGATCTACTCTTTGTTCCCGGCATGGGGCTATTTCGATCATCCCCCTATGATAGCCATGCTCATCAAAGCCGGATATGCCATTTTTCCCAATGAGCTGGGTGTTCGTTTCTTTGTGATACTGCTCAACACAGCCACTATTTATATTACCGGCCAGCTGATCGATAAAAAAAACGACCTGTTGTTTTATGCCATAGCTGTCTCTATTGGCATTGCCCACCTCGGTGGTATGATTGCCGTACCAGACGTGCCCCTGCTTTTCTTCACCGCTTCCTTTTTCTGGTTGTACCGCAGGCTGCTTGCCCGGCAAAATGTCGTGAATGCCGTGTTGCTGGGCATCAATATGGCGTGTATGCTTTACAGTAAGTACCATGGCATACTGATTATTGGCTTTACATTCTTGTCGAACCTGAAACTTTTTCGACACTATACCATTTACCTGGCCGGGGTAATCACTACTTTATTGTATATACCACACCTGTACTGGCAATACCGGCACGACTGGCCCTCGGTATACTTTCACCTGTTTGAACGCAATGCCAGCCATTATGATATCAACTATACCTTTGAATATTTGCTGGGGCAGATAGCCATTGCCGGACCGGTAGCAGGCTGGTTGCTGATATGGGCTGCCTGGAGATACAAACCTGTTACTGATCTGGAACGTGCGTTGAAATTTACGCTGGTGGGTTTTTATGTGGTGTTCCTCGTAAGCACGCTTAAAGGAAGAGTAGAAGCCAACTGGACTGTGCCCGCTTTTATACCGTTGATGGTGATATGCCACCAGTACCTGAAACAAAATGAACGATTCCGCAAATGGTTGTATTGCAGCGTGCCCTTCACCTTACTGATTGCAGCCGGTGTAAGATTTTACATGATGGCCAACGTGCCGCCATCACCACGATTGAGCAAAGATGAGATGCATGGCAACAAAATGTGGACAAGCGCACTGCAACTGCAGGCCGGTGAATCGCCCATCGTGTTTCTGAATACCTATCAGCGCGCTTCCAAATACTGGTTTTATACAAAGGATACCGCATTTTCATTAAACACGCCTTATTACCGGCGAAATAATTTTAATCTCTGGCCGCTGGAAGATTCCTTAATTGGTAAACCGGCATTCCTGGCCATTCCCGAAACGGCAGATTATTTCAGAAATTTTTTCCGCAAAAAGAAATGGAACTACCCGCGCACCAGCCATGTGAACAATTACTTTTCGTTCTCGCGTGTATTCTTTAATAAAATCAAAGTAAAAAAACAAGCAAACGGCAAAGTGGAGATTACAGCCCGCGTCACCACACCATCGCATTACCTGCGATATTTTCAACAATCACCCTATAGCCACACTCCGGTGTATATAGCACTGTACGAAGATGGCCATGTAAAGGAAATATTGCACGCCGGCATCACCGTTCAGCAAATTACAAGTGAATGCCAGGATATCAGCTTTACGCTGCCGCTTGTAACGCAAAATACGCAACCGGGCATTTATACCGCCCGCCTTTGTGTAGGCACTTATTTGCCTGGGTATCCATCTGTAAACAGCAGCGGATTTCGCCTGGAATTAAAAGAATGAAAAGAAGAAGTATTTGCAATTGATTGAACGCAGTGCTGCCTGGATTTGCATGCATGATGAAGGAGGATGCCATCACCAATTGCTTCCCTCACTGCAACAGCGCTTGTATGTCTTCATCCCCTTGCAGGTTGTGCATTTGTTTCAAAATTAATGGATATCTCCGGGCAACGTACTTACTTAGTGGTTTAACCGTATATACACGCGGATTGGGCATGCATGCGGCAATCATGGCTGCCTGTTGCCGGGTAAGTTTGGAAGCAGGACGATTAAAGTACACCTGCGATGCTTTTTCTATCCCGAATATACCCGGGCCCATTTCAGCAACATTGAGGTACACTTCCAGGATGCGCCGTTTTCCCCATATCAGTTCAATCATAAACGTGAAATAGGTTTCCAGTCCTTTCCGTATCCACGACCGGCCCTGCCAGAGGAAAACATTTTTAGCCACCTGCTGACTGATGGTGGATGCTCCACGGATGCGATTGGGTTTTTTCTTATTATACTCCATCGCTTTTTGTATGCTCTTCCAGTCGAAACCGGAGTGATCGGGAAACAACTGGTCTTCGGCGGCAATCATAGCCAGTTTTGCATACGGCGACATTTCCTCATAATCCACATAATCGCGGCGCAGGCCATTGCCGGAGAGCCAGCTGCTCAATTGCGTAATGGTAACGGGCGGGTCAACCCATTTGAGCAACAGGATATAAAAGAGATGAAAAAGAAAGAGGAAGATGAAGAGTCGCTTTATAAATATCCATATCCTGCGACCTATTCCCTTTTTATTCTCCGCCATTTGCCAGCACGTGAATTGGTAGAAGGCTCAAATAAACTGAAGAAATTGCGAAATCGGAAATGAAATTTTTGCCAGGCAGATAATGGAGCATTATTATAACTGACCTCTTTAACTGGTCTGCCGCTTCACATATACCACCTGGTATTTCTTCCCGACTTTTTTGTTGCGGTTTTGCAAGGCTTCCATACCCAGGCCTGCCAGGGCAACACCGCCGGCTATGGCAAGTGAAGACAATTTGTTTCCCTCATTCAACGATTCTTTGCGGTAGGCTGTATTTACCAGTTCCAGCACGATAAAGCCGGTGCCGCCAATCATCAGGATTTTTGGAACGGCCACCTGCACAAACCCTTTACGTCCGCCCCAGGTATATCCCCTGGTATAATTCCATTGTTTGATTTCGCGGTAATCTATCACTATGGTATACACGAGGGTGTCCAGTACCATACCAAATTCCTGCTGGAACTGGCGCAGTTCTTCCTGCCGGATAATAATAGAGTCGTTGCGAATATCTTTGATCCAGCCGTTGATCTGAAAACCGCCATAGGTTACAGCAGAAATAAACGATCCGGCATAATAGGTTTTAAGCGTGCGATTGTTTTTTTTCTTCAATACAATAAAATCCGCTTGCTGCGAAAATGCAGTCCCTCCAAACAACAGCAGGCATATGGAAAGTAGTATTGGTTTCATTCGGTAACAAGATACAGCCCCGGCAGTATAGGCAACGACTAAGAATTTGTTAAGACTGGTTGATTGCCGGATAATTTTTGGTTGAAAGATTTATTTATTGTTCAAAAAAAATGTGCCATACAGCAACGCTATGCCAAAGCCGGCCAGGATAATGCCCGACACTTTATTGATGACCGACATGGTATGCAGGTTAAGCCGTTTGCGCAGTTTGCCTGCCAGCAGTACTTTGGCAATATCTGCCGAGATATTAAGAACAATACACACCGCAAAGATGGTAACCCGCTGATCGAATGTATACTTGGCAAAAGCCGTGGCGGTTCCCAGCCAGAAAATAAACACACTCGGATTTAGCGTATTGAGAAAAAAGCCGCCCGAGAAAATTTTTGCCATATCGCGCTTGCGGAAACGCACCTCATTGCCATCGGCATCCATGCGCAACGATACTTTTTTGAAGAAGAGGTAATAAACGCCCATGCTCAGCAGAAAGGCACTACCCACATAGCCGATGATGTTTTTGTATTCCAGCAGCTCGGCCATTATGGAAGAAAATGCATTGCTGATAATCACAAGCAGGATATCACTTATCCACACGCCCGCTACAAAACTAAAACCGCCGGTGTGCCCGTTGGTAAGACTTTGTTTGATGATGGTGAAGATAACCGGCCCAACAGAAAGGGCAAGAATACAGCCAAGGGTTAATCCGCTTATAATTGCTTCCAGCATGCGGGTTGCAAGTTACAGGTTTTGGGTTTCGGGTTACGGGATGCAAAATGCACTATACAAAGTGCAAGATACAAGTTGCAGGTTACAAGACGCAGGACTTTTGGACGAATGAGCCATCGTACCCGTAGCCTGGATGCTGTTTTTTGTAACCCGGAAACTGCAACCTGCCATGCGTGTGCTTACAACGTACCCGTTTCAAGATACTTCATCCAGTCGGTATACATTTTGCCTTTCATTACCCGCGGAAACTTGTGTTGCCCACCGATCTTACCCTTCAAACGCATAAATTCCATGAATTTGCTTTCCGGCAATATGTCGAGGTAAATTTCTTTCAGTGCGCTTTGTCTTTCCACCGCATAGTCGTCGTTCAGTTCTTTCAGTTTTTCGTCAATCTTGTTGCGCAGCACTGTGGCATCTACGTGATCGTCGCAGGCCACCCACCACTGATGCGCAAAGAACAAACCATGGGGCACACCTGCTACGGTAAATTCCGGTATATCCAGGTTCAATTCCTCGCACACCATCTTCACTGCTTTATTCATATTGTCTACACTCAGGTGCTCGCCCACCAGGCTAAGGAAATGTTTGGTTCTTCCGGTAATGATGATCTCATTGCGCTCCAGGTCTACAAACCGCACGGTATCGCCAATCAGGTACCGCCAGGCACCGGCAGTGGTGCTCAGCAAAATAGCGTAGTCTTTCCCTTCTTCCACCTCGTGGATCATCAGCGTTTCAGGATTTTCCATCAGGTTGCCTTCTGCATCGAAGTTGCGGTCGTTAAACGGTATGAACTCAAAGAATATATGATCGTTCAGGGCGAGGCGCATGCCTTTTGCATGCTGTCGGTCCTGGTAGGCTATAAAGCCTTCCGAAGCAAGATAGGTTTCAATATAGGTAAGTGGTTTACCCAGCAGTTTGCAGAACCCTTTTTTATACGGTTCAAATGATACGCCGCCATGCACAAAGAAGGCCAGGTTGGGCCACAGGTCGTGAATGGTTTTGAGGTTGTACCGCTCGATGATTTTTTCCATGCACATCTGGATCCAGGCAGGAACGCCTACCACGAATCCAATATCCCAATTGGGCGCTTCTTCCACAATGGCTTCGATCTTGCTGTTCCAGTCGCGCGTGCGCGCAATTTTCTTACCTGGTTTGTAAAAGGGCGTAAACCAGAAAGGCACTTTACGCGCAGTGATACCGCTGAGGTCGCCGGCATAATAACCAGGACCTTTCTGCAAATCGGTACTGCCGCCCAGCATTAACCATCCTTTGCCGATACTTTTCACGGGAATGTCGTGGTAGGTGCGCAACGAAAGCAATTGTTTGATCATTACAATCTTGTTACCGCGCATCAGGTCGCTGGTAATGGGAATGTATTTGCTGGCAGCTTCCGAAGTACCGGAACTCAGCGCGAAGTACTTGATTTTCCCCGGCCAGCAGATATCCGTTTTGCCTTCCAGTGTTTTGTGCCACCACGCATCATAAATTTTGTTGTAATCGAACGTGGGCACCAGTTGTTGGAATTTTTTTCCGGGATGCTTGCTCATCAATATTTCATCGAACCGGTACTTCTGTCCGAATTCGGTAAACCGGGCTTTCTTCAGTAATCTCTTCAACACCTTGATCTGTTGCCGGCGTGGTGATTTTTGCGGCAAGCGTAGCGCTTTGGCAACGGACCGGGGTAATGAAATATCAATTAGGGCCATTCAATAGTATTGCCCGTTTGGATGGGCAATTCCAAAATTAAGGTATTAGGTTCAAAAGAAATAGTTTATCAGGGAGGTAGCGCAGCGAATAGGCGGATGGTTATGCGGCGTGACAATGGTCACCAGTATGCCTCGCATGATCACCACGAAAAGGTCTGCCCCTGCCTGTTGCTGGAAGTACTCCCCACAATACTCGCAGTGCCTTTGCCGTGGATATACTTGTGTTTGTACACTTGTTGTTGCATCACTGCAATCAGATTTTTATAGGAAAAGGAAGGGCCTTCGCAAAACACGACAGACTGTACATGAGCAGGCGGGCGTTGCAGCCGCGGCATATGGCCTTCTTCTTCATTTGCGGGCAACTGAGCATGAACAGGCGGCAGGTGTTCCATCGGTGGAATATGGCCTTCTTCTTCATTCGCCGGCAACTGAGCATGAGCAGGCGGCAGGTGTTCCATCCGCGGCATATGGCCTTCTTCCTCCACCACCGACTGTGCGTGGATCGTTTGTTTTTTGGCCCCGGCTGCAAGCGGCAATTCATTTATACTGGCTTCGTCGCCGGCAAGAACATAGCCTGTATAAGCAGTATACAGGTTGTTGTGCAGTACAACATGTTGCGATGCCGGTTCTTCATTTCTTCCACCCCCTTCTGCATTGCCCTGGTTGTGACGGGGCCCCATATGTTGTGACGCCGGTTCCCGTGGCTTCCATGCGGCCACCAGCGCCGCTCTCAGTCGGATGGCAGCTTTCAGCAGGGCAACGGAAATGCCGGACCATTTTCCGGTAAAATGCTTTTCTACAAACTGCACCATGGCCTCATAAAACAGCTTTATATAGCGCGCGTCTTTACGCGTACTTTCGCCCTTGAAATGGATGATGGTAACTTTTGGAAAATAATAATTGATATACCCTGCCTGTTGAATGCGCCAGCTCAGATCAATATCTTCAGCATACATGAAAAAGCGCTCGTCAAATCCGCCGGTTTGCTGCAGCACTTCTTTTTTTACCAGCATGCAGGCGCCTGCCAATGCTTCTGCAGGATTTGTTTCATATTCGGGTAGATGTCCCAGGTAGTACCGGGCAAAAATTTTTGATGCAGGAAACAGGCCGGTCAACCCGGTCATTTTGCAAAAAGCCACCCAGGGCGTGGGAATGCCGCGTTTGGATTCTTTCAGAAACTGACCGCTGCCGTCTATCATCCGCACCCCCAGAGCGCCCGCATTGGCATGTGCTTCCATAAAATGAACGCACTGTTCAAAAAAATCTTCCGGTAAAATGGTATCGGGATTCAAAAACAATACATACTTCCCTTTCGCCTGGGCCAATGCCTGGTTATTGGCTACCGCAAAACCGGCATTGGTGCGGTTTGCTATAAAATGAACAAAAGGAAATTTTGGTTGCAGGTATTCAATTGTTCCATCTGAAGAATCATTGTCCACAACGATTATCTCTATTAGGTCCTGGTAAGCCTGGTGGCAATTATGTTCCCATTGCCGCGCTCTTTCCAGGGAGCACAGGCATTGCTCCAGGAAATACTTTACATTATAGCTGACAATGATAACAGAAACAGTCATGGATCACGAAATACGAGTTTTTGGAGCAAAAAGCAAAAGGAAACTTCAGGTCTTCCGGCCCCTTATCTTGCTAATTTTCAGACCTTCCCGCGTCCCGACTTTCCTGACTATCTTTGCGTCATGCTAAAAGAAACGCTTATCAATGCTGTAGAGGCAGGGTCTAAAGTGCTGGTACATTATTTCCAGGACAAAAATCTGCAGATCAGTAACAAAACCGGGGTAAACAACCTGGTAACGGAAGCTGATCATGCTTCAGAAAAAGCCATTATCGATACGATCAAGGAATCCTTTCCCGATCATTTTATTTTGAGTGAAGAGGTGGGAGAAATTGTGATGGACAGTACCTATAAGTGGATCATCGATCCCATTGACGGTACGGTGAACTATGCGCACGGCATCCCCATCTGCTGCGTATCCATTGCCCTGGAATACGAAGGGAAAATGGTGCTGGGCGCGGTGCACAATCCTTTTATGAAGGAGCTGTTTCTTGCCGAACGCGGACAGGGCGCTACCCTCAACGGAGAGCAGATATTCGTTAGCTCCCAGACAGAGGTAGACAAAGCCTGCCTGGTAACCGGCTTTCCTTACACCTACCTCGACCAGCCCAACGGGCCGCTGGAAGCCTTTGGCAGGTTTGTTCGCCGCGGCATCGCCGTACGCCGCCTGGGTTCCGCCGCACTGGACCTGTGCTGGGTGGCCGCCGGTCGCTTTGACGGTTTTTATGAACATTTGCTCAATGCATGGGACAGCGCCGCGGGTTTCCTGATAGTGGAAGAAGCCGGTGGTAAAGTAACCGATTTCAGCGGCAATCCCTATTCGCCCTATCAACCGCATATACTGGCCACCAACGGAAAAATTCACGATGAAATGCTGCTTTGGATCAACGATAAAAAGAATGTACAATGAGTGAACCTACCAGAACAGAAATAGCCGAACTGGGAGAATTTGGTTTGATACACCATCTTACCAAAAACATCGAACTGCAGAACGCTTCTTCCATTGTAGGCGTGGGCGATGATGCAGCAATACTGGACCATTTTGGTAAGCAAACAGTGGTAACGAGCGATCTGCTGATCGAAAATGTTCATTTCGACCTGATGTACACGCCACTGAAACACTTGGGGTATAAGAGCGTGGTGGTAAACCTGAGCGATATCTATGCCATGAACGCCGAACCGGCGCAAATTGTGTTGAGCATTGGCATGAGCAACCGTTTCAGCGTGGAAGCCCTCGATGAATTTTACGAAGGCGTATATGCCGCCTGCAGTCGCTATGGCGTTGACCTCGTTGGTGGCGACACCTGCAGTTCGCAAAAAGGATTCATTGTTTCAGTTACCGCCATCGGCGAAGTAGCACCTGATAAATACGTAAAAAGAAGCACCGCCAAAAAAGGCGATCTCATCTGCTGCTCCGGCGACCTGGGCGCCGCCTATGTGGGCCTGCTGTTCCTCGAGCGCGAAAAGAAAATTTTTCTGGAACATCCGCAGGTACAACCCGACCTGGAAGGCGAAAGCTATGTAATTGGCCGCCTGTTGAAGCCGGAAGCCCGTAAAGACATCGTGGAGTTTTTTGCCAAAAGCGGCATCATGCCCACCAGCATGATCGACGTGAGCGACGGCCTTAGCTCCGACCTGCTTCATATCTGTACCCAAAGCAGGCTGGGCTGCGTGTTGTACGAAGAAAAGATCCCCATTGCCGAGGATATGCGGCGGGCCGCCTTTAAATTCGAAATAGACCCTACGGCCTGCGCGCTCAGCGGCGGTGAGGATTACGAATTACTGTTCACCATTTCACAATCAGATTACCAAAAACTCGTTTTAAACGAACAGGTGAGCGTAATAGGTTATATGACAGATGAATCGGAGGGGACCAAAATAATAACCAAAGGCGGAAGTACACATGCTTTAACAGCGCAAGGGTGGAATGCGTTCAAAAAAACCCAGTGAATAAACCGGTTTGCATGACGACTATGAGGATATTGTATGGATTGCTGGTGGTGTGGATCTTTGCCGGAGCGCCCGGCTGCGCTGTTTCCAGGCAAACGGGTAAGGTGTGGACACCCGATCTGAAATATCCCGCCGAAAAACTGCAGCACGACTACCGCATTTTTCGCAGTGTACTGGAAGAATCGCACCCCAGCCTGTACTGGTTTACGCCCAAAGACAGCATGGACTATTACTTTGACAAGGGCTACCAGTCCATCCGCGATTCCATGAGCGAAACGGAGTTCAAGAACATCCTCTCCTGGGTCACCAACAAAATCCATTGCGGTCATACCTCCATACGTTCCTCCAAGAAATACCTGAAATACCTCGATACGGCGAAAGTGAAAATGTTTCCCCTCACGTTCCGCGTGTGGCCCGAATATGCCGTACTGACAGCCAGCCTGCATCGCCGCGATTCTGTATTGCACAGGGGCATGATCATTACGCATATCGACGGGCATCCCATTCGTCAGCTTACCGATACGTTCCTGCATTATATTTCATCAGACGGGCACAGCGTGAACGGCCGTTACCAGGCATTGAGCAACCGCGGCATTTTCGGCTCCCTGTACCAGAACCTGTATGGGCCCAAAGATCAGTTCGTTATTGGCTATTTGGACAAAGAAGGTTTTGAACGCGAAACCGTAGTGCCTGCTTTTATACCCAAAAGGGATTCGCTGGAGAAAGTGGCGCGCGAAGAAAGTAAGAAACAAAAAGACGAACCTCGACCGGTGGTGCTATCTGCGGCGCGACACATGCAGATAGACACTACCTTGTCATCGGCCTACATGATGGTAAACACGTTTTCGCGCGGCAATAAACTGCGTCCCTTTTTCCGCAAGGCGTTCCGCGTGCTGGATAAACACAAGATCAGGCACCTGGTAATAGATGTACGGTCAAACGGAGGTGGCGACGCCGGTATTTCCACCATGCTTACCCGTTATCTTGCTGATAAAAAGTTCAAGCTGGCCGATTCGCTATATACCAATAAACGCACCAGCCGTTATGGCAAATATATCAGCTGGCAACCGTGGTACTGGGTATTGATGCAGGGCGTTACACGCAAAAAGAAAGACGGCCTGTATCATTTCACCTATTTTGAAAAGCATTATTTCAAACCGAAGAAAAAACATCACTACAACGGTGAGGTGTACATCATCACCGGTGGCAACTCGTTTTCTGCTGCCACACTGTTTGTAAAAGTGTTGAAGGGTCAGCAAAATGTAACGGTTATAGGGGAAGAAACAGGCGGCGGCGCTTATGGCAATACGGCCTGGATGATTCCCGATGTGGTGCTGCCGCATACCAAGGTGCGGTTCCGGCTACCCCGGTTCCGCCTTGTGATGGACAAAGAACTGGTACAACAAGGCAGAGGGGTGTTGCCGGATATAGAGGTGGCGCCCAATCTGGAAACCATTCGTATGGGCATCGATCCCAAGGTGGAGGCGGTAAGGCAGATTATTTTGCGACGTAATGGGTTGGTGCAGCAATAAGGCCGGTGGTTAACCGCAACATCAGCATATCACTCCCCGAATTGTGGTTGGTACAGCAATAAGCAGGTGGCCCCTACCAGCACTTCAGCAGGTAGAGCACACCCGGTGCAATGTTTCTTTCAGCCAGGTATAAAATGGCCCCACCTTTGTTTACAACTGGATATTAAAATCATCCGCATCCTGCAAAAAAGGAAGCTTGTTTCTTATATCGTTAAGATGTTCTTTCTGCAGCGTGCAGGTGAAGATATCTTCTTCATGTGCTTTGGTATATAACACTTCTCCCAAAGCGTTGGCAATGGTGGTATCGCCGCTGTGATAGATGTTGTTGCCATCGTTCCCTACGCGGTTTACGCCTACAACATAAGCCTGGTTTTCTATGGCGCGGGCTTGTAGCAATGTTTTCCAGGCCAGGTGGCGGCGTTCGGGCCAGTTGGCCACACAGATCATCAAATCATATTCGGGGATGGCCGATGCGCCGTTTTCATCAATCAATCGCTGGCGGCACCATACGGGAAAGCGCAGGTCGTAGCAAATCAGCAGCAGAATTCTCCAGCCGTTTACCGAGGCTACCAGCCGCTTTTCACCGGGCGTATAATGTTCGTCTTCGCCGGCATAGGCAAACAGGTGGCGTTTGTCGTAATATCCTAACTGCCCATTGGGCAACACCCATAGCAGGCGGTTAAAGAAATGGCCATCGTCTTCAATGATACAGCTTCCTGTTAGGATGATTTTTTGCCTGGCTGCTACCTGTTTCATCCAGGTAACCGTAGGCCCGTCCATTTTTTCGGCCAGCAGTTCGGGTTGCATGCTAAAGCCGGTGCTGAACATTTCAGGTAACACCACCACCTGCGTTTTTTCGGTTATACCGGTAATTTTCTTTTCAAACATTGCCAGGTTGGCCTGTTTGTCTTCCCAGTGCAGGTCCGACTGAATGGTGGTAATAGTAATTGTTGCCATAACTTCTTCAATACGAAAACCAAAGGTAACTGAATTGATTGGCTTGCGCCGGTCATGTATTTGGTGGCTATCACATGCGGTCAATTGCTAACTTTGATTTACTGATATGAAACACATTGTCCTTGCATGCAGTTTGATGGCGGTGGCGTTTACTGTGCAATCCCAGGACTCGTTACGTACCGTTACGATCAGTGAGGATTTGCAGGTAACACAGCTTTCGCCCCATTCATGGATGCATGTGTCGTGGACCGCCGTGGAGCCATATGGCCGCTTCACCAACAATGGTCTGATCTATATCAACAATGGCGAAGCAGTGATCATGGACACGCCGCCTGATGAACCGCTCAGTCGCCTGTTACTGGACTGGTTCAACAAAACTTTTCCGGGCATCACCATTAAAGCGGTGGTGGCAACACATTTTCATAATGATTGTTTGGGCGGCTTGAAGGTGTTTCACGAGGCAGGTATCCCCTCCTATTCCAATTATCGAACGCTGGCACTGATAACTGCAGACAGTGTTGTGAGACCACAGCACAGTTTCTGGAATAAAATGTTATTGAAAGTGGGCAATGAAAAAGTCGTTTGCAGGTATTTTGGCGAAGCACATACAGAAGATAATATTGTGGCATATGTGCCTGCTGAAAAGATATTATTTGGTGGATGTATGATTAAATCGCTGAACAGCGGAAAGGGTAACCTCAGTGATGCCAATGTGGAGGAATGGTCCGGAACGGTGAAAAAAGTGAAAAAGGTGTATGGAAAGGCACGCATTGTTATTCCCGGTCATGGTGCAGCGGGGGATACCCGGTTACTGGATTATACGATTGAAATGTTTGCGCAATGAGGGGAGCAGGTTCAAAAATTGACAGTTAAAAATGTTGCCCTATATTAGCCCCTGGATCCTGTAATTTGTATCATGAAAACTTGAAACGAAACGTTTCGTTAATTATTTTCCCTGCATACAACCAACCCACAAACTTCAGGCATCCTGTGTACGTATAGTTGCATGAGAGCGCACCCGGCAACCACTCATCTTCTAAACGGAAAGCTATGATTACGATCATCAGGCCCGAACGTGAGGCCGACCACATACAGGTATCAACATTATTGAAAGAAGCCTTTGGCCAGGAAAATGAAGCACGACTGGTAGCACAGCTGCGCACCGGTGCGGGCTACATACCGGCATTGTCGCTGGTGGCCATACTGAACGAGAAGGTAGCCGGTCACATTATGCTCAACCGTATTGCCATTGTAAATGGCGATGCGCGCTACGATGCATTGGCTTTGGCGCCGATGGCCGTGCATCCGAGCTGGCAAAAGCAGGGCATTGGCGCGAGGTTGATTACGGAGGCATTGCGCAGGGCGCGCGAAATGGGTTTCACTGCAGTAATTGTGCTGGGCCATGAACATTATTACCCGAAATTCGGATTTTTACCTGCCTCACGGTTTGGCATACGCGCGCCGATAGATGTGCCAGATAATGTATTTATGGCCAAAGAACTCATACCCGGTAGTCTTGCTCATGTAAGCGGTGTGGTAGAGTATCCGGTGGAATTTAGTACGATATAATTAAGAACCGTAACAAGGCTGTTTTGCTCTTTTCAATGTAAAGCAGGACTGGCATTATTTTTTAATAGCTTCCGGTAAACCTTGTTTACACATCAGGGTATATGAAATTAATAAGCATCATTTTACTGGCTGCTTTGCTGGTATCGTGCAACGGCACTGAATCAGCCGCCAACAACAGTTCAACAGACACTGGAGCCAGCCATGTTCCTTCAACTTCCGGTGCTGATACCAATACTCTTGCCGGTACCTGGTACCTCATCCCTGTGCTTCCCTCCGATACCGGCGCCCGCAAAACGCCCACGCTGAGTTTTGATATGGCAGGTAAAACTTTCAGCGGCCATACCGGTTGCAACAGCATGAACGGCCGGTTCGAATACACCGATTCTACACTCTCTTTCGACGAAAAAATCATGATGACCAAAATGGCTTGCATTGGATACAATGAGCAGGTATTTATTGAAAACCTGTTGCGTACAGAAAGCTTTCGCTTCCAGGACAGCACTTTGATTTTGATGTCGGGAGAAACAGAGTTATCGCGCTGGTCGAGAACACCTGTAAAACCATCGGTGGTGAATGAAACATGAAGAAACCATACGCCTCTCAGGCATCTTCAAAGCTTTGTTGCTGCAAACGGTCTCTATAGCTCATCACTGCCTTTAATTCGCCATAAGAATACTCATCCCCAAGTTTAGCTTTTAAAGGGTTCAGCGCTTTGCCGGCCGGGTCCATTTCATCAATGGCCTTCATAATTATATCTACTTTTTCCGCCGGTACCAGTTGGGTAACCTTCAATTCGCCCGTAAACACAAAACCGGCCAGGTGCGTTTCGATGGTACTTACGGCCAGGCCGCGCTGTTGCGCAATTTCTGCAATCCCAATGCCTTTATTGAACATTTCGAGCGAAATGCGTTGGCTTTCGCCTTTTGGGGGCCGTACAGCTTTCTTTTTTTCGGCTGCCGTTTTTTCCACTGGCGCCGGTCCGGTACTTGATTCCATGCCTGCTGAACCGGATATTGTTGCCGGTTTTTGTTCTTCCTGCAGTTGGTCAAGCAGTTCATTGGCCGGGGTACCACGCACCAGTCCTTCGGCTATGGTAACGGCCCGCAATACCTGCAGTTTCTTCCTTTCACATATCAACCACAAATCCTTCAGCTCTGTAACATATTTGCGTACTTTTTTCCTGATGCGCATTTCCTCCAGATGATTTTTCACCGAAGCAATTACATTGTCCATTGCCTGAACGAAATAATCACTGCCGGCTTTTACACGTTGAAAGAGATACGCATAATGATCTGCTGCTGCCTGAGGAATCAGTTGTTCCAGCTGGCGTATGAATTTTGTTCCGGTTTCCTGTTGTTGCACAATGCTGTTCAGCATTCCTTTGGCCCATTCCACGCAGGCATCCTGGTCGGGCAGTTGCCGGTCTTCATAGGCTTCGTAATGGTCGTGCATGCGCTCGGCCATTTTGGTATAGTCGAAGCTTAGCACCAGCGTGCGGGCTATATAGATTTTCTGCTCCTCTTCCAGTTCCTGCTGCAACACATCCATTTGTTTTTCCAGGCGGGTGAAAGCCAGCACGCGTTCATCGGTATGAATGGCATGCGGATAGATTTTTGAATGCAGGACCAGTCCTTCCAGTGAAGTGAGACGGCTCAGCGCCACGTACACTTGTCCGGGCGCAAACGAAGCGCCCGCATCAATGATGGCTTTTTCAAAAGTCAATCCCTGGCTTTTGTGAATGGTAATGGCCCATGCCAGGCGAATGGGATATTGCTGAAAAGTGCCCAGTTCTTCTTCTTCTATACGATCTGCTTCATTGTTGTAGCGATAACGGATATTGCGCCAGGTTTCTTTTTCTACTTTTAGTTCGTCTTCCTCTCCCGCGGCGCGCACATACACTTCATCGTCTGCTATCTTTGTTACGGTGGCGATTTTTCCGTTATAAAACCGTCGGTTTTCCCCGCGATCATTTTTGATAAACATTACCTGTGCGCCTTCTTTCAGTTGCAATACCATATCGGCCGGAACTGATTTTTCATTAAAATCACCGGTGATAGCGGCATGGAATTCATACACATTTCCGGGCAGTTGCTGCAACCGGTTTTGGTTGATTGCATCGGCACGTGCATTATGCGTGGTGAGGGTAATGTAATTTTCTTCCTGTTTTGCTTCGTAACCGGGACGGTAATGCTGATGCAGTCGGTCGAGGTCCTGTTGGGTAACCTGGTTATTCCGGATATTGTTCAGCAGATTGATGAAAGCTGCTTCATGTTGCCGGTAAATCTTTTTTAATTCAAGAAAAAGCGGCGGCGCCTGTTGAATGACCTGCGCATCGAAAAAGAAAGGACTGCGGTAATAATCTTTTAACACCTCCCATTCTTCATTACTTACTACAGGTGGTAGCTGGAACAGATCGCCGATGTACAGCATTTGTACACCACCGAATGGTGTAAGTGGCTGGCGCCGTACGGAGCGGAGGATTACATCAATTTCATCGAGCAGGTCAGCGCGCAGCATGCTCACTTCATCGATGATGAGCAGTTCCAGTTCCTGCATGAGCTGACGCTTTTCTTTATTCAGCCGCAGGTTTTTGAACAGGGTTACCGGTGTGTTAAAATTGTTGTTGCTGTTCCACCCTCCCTGGTGAACGGGTATGAAAGCACCCAGGGGGAGTTGAAAAAAAGAATGCATGGTAACGCCCCCTGCGTTGATGGCCGCCACGCCGGTGGGGGCTACTACGGCCATTTTTTTGGGACAATGCTCGCGAACGAATTTCAGAAAAGTGGTCTTGCCCGTACCGGCCTTTCCGGTCAGAAAAAGATGCCGGCTGGTATGGTTTACAAACCGGGTGGCCAGGTCAAACAATTCATTCGTTTTGTCGGGCAAGGACATAGAGGGGAATGTTTCCGCGGCAAGATAAACCAATACCCAAAAGGCGGCAACAGGTTTTTTGTGGAAAATGGCGGGGAAAAAACACAGCTTCAGGTGAGGCAACCGGTTAGTTGAATGGATAAATAGTGCATTAGTAAACTTCGCTATTGAAATAGTACATGAGCACAGGTACGCAACTGCAAGCTACTGAAGCGGTTGGGCCCCTTGCCTGTATGGAGTAAATACAAAGGTGCGTTTTCCGGTTTTAGGCTATACAAATCAAGAGTTTTCTTGTCTGTTTCATTTGCATTGAGGAAAATTTCCCCCATTGGCATGCCTGTCATTTCGCGGCAAAGGAATTGATAAGTAGTAGGGAAAGCGGGAGATCATGCCCGGAAAATTCTTTATTCACAAAAAATATCAATTATGAAAGCTGTTATTATCGTGCTGGTGGTATTGTTTACAAGCGTAATGGCTTGTGACACACCAGAACCTACAACTACGTATCCTAACGACACCACATCAATAGATAGAGACAGAATGGATACCATGATGCAAAATGATACAGATACGATGCGGCAAGACACCATGCGAATGCCGTAGGTAAATGAAGCGTCCATAAAATTAGTTGAACACAAAAACAGTAAACTATGAAACGACTAATTGTAATGTTATGTATAGTGGCCGCACTGGCGGCCTGCGGTGATGGTGGCAGCAGTGATAGAACCAACGGTACCGGCACTGGTACCGGATCAGATACGGCCGGTTATAACCAGGGCGATCAAATGGATACGATGAACAGATCGGATACGGGGATGACAGATACATCGGGCCGCAGTAACTATTAGCGCCGGGAATGGCGCGGATAAGCGCGAATGGGTTTGGAGAAACAGCCAGATTGGTTTACTTATGCCTCCCTTTCGTGGTGCGGACAAGCACGAATGGGTTTGCTGAAACTGCAGCCGGGTATAGTGAACATACTTGCTGTTTGATTTCAGCCCCGGGGGATTCAGCGCATCCTCATTCGCGTGCTATTCGCGCCCATTCACGCCGGCTCTCTTTGCCAGGCTTATCTGCGTTTATTTTCGATAATAGTTATCCGGCGCCTCCACCAAAACTTTCTTCCACTGGCGCTGATGACTTTCCTGCCATTTTTTATCGGGGTGAATATTCCAGTTTACATGTTGTAGCTGTTGTTGCACAAAGGAACGTTGTTCGGGATGAACAAAGAGGGGGTGCAGGTAAAACCATTCCTGGTTTTTGGTGAGGTCTTGCCAGAAGGCTTCAAAAGAGGGATAGGGTGTTTTGAATACCTGTATATCGTCGGTATCGTCGTTGTAGGTGCTGTGATTGTATAAAAAGGATACGGCGCCGCTGGCATCGGTGATGCGGTAGAGGCTGCCGCCGCTTTGTTCGGAGGAGATGTCGAAATACAATTCCTGGGGCATACGTGCAAGGTACAATCAACATGGCATATTTTCCCTCCCAAATACCTAATCAAGCATTAACTTGCACCCATGCAAGATTACCTGCAGGGTTTAAATGAGCGGCAGCGGGAAGCTGTAACACATATTAATGGTCCCTTAATGATTGTGGCCGGTGCGGGCAGTGGCAAAACGAAGGTGCTTACCACCCGTATTGCCCACCTGATGGCCAATGGTGTAGATGCCTTCAACATCCTGGCCCTTACCTTTACCAACAAGGCTGCCAAAGAAATGAAGGAGCGCGTGGAAAAAATCCTCGGCAACACGGAGGCGCGTAACCTCTATATAGGAACTTTTCACAGCGTGTTTGCCCGTATTCTGCGCGGCGAGGCCCAAAAGCTCGGTTATCCCAACAACTTCACCATTTATGATACCGATGACGCCAAAAGCGTGATCAAAACCGTGGTGAACGAACTGCATCTGGACGATAAACATTACAAACCGAACACCGTTTACAACCGCATATCTGCCGCCAAGAACGCATTGGTAGGTCCGCAGGAGTATGCCAATGATTACCATATTCAGCAGGAAGATATGCGGAACAATCGTCCGGCCATTGCACAGATTTACGATGCCTATGTAAAGCGCTGTTTCAAGAACGGCGCCATGGACTTCGACGACCTGCTGCTGAAGTTTTATGAACTGCTGAAAACAAATCCCGAATCACTCAGCAAATACCAGCGCAAGTTTAAATACATACTCATTGATGAGTACCAGGATACCAATCCTGCCCAGTATGAGATCATCAAATTACTGGGCGCCATGCATGAAAATGTGTGCGTGGTGGGCGACGATGCGCAAAGTATCTACAGTTTCCGCGGCGCCACCATCCAAAACATCCTCCAGTTTCAGAAAGACTACGATGATGTAAAGGTGGTGAAGCTGGAACAAAACTATCGAAGCACACAAAGCATCCTGGAAGCGGCCAATGAAGTGATCAAAAACAACAAGGGACAAATTCCCAAGGCCCTCTGGACCGAAAATTCCGAAGGGGAAAAGATCCGCCTGGTGCGCACCATGACCGACAATGACGAAGGGAAATTTGTAGCCGACACCATCCAGGAACAAAAGCTGCGCAATCATTATCATAACAGGGATTTCGCCATCCTCTACCGCACCAACTCGCAGAGCCGAGCGTTTGAAGAAAGTTTGCGGCGGATGGGCATTCCCTATACCATTTTTGGCGGCATCAGCTTCTACCAGCGCAAAGAGATTAAAGACTATCTCGCTTACCTGCGACTGATTGTCAACCCCCGCGATGAAGAAGCGCTGAAACGCATTATCAACTATCCCGCACGCGGCATAGGCAAAACATCTGTCGACCGCGCCGTACTGGCAGCAAATGAACACAATATTTCCATGTGGGAAGTGCTGGAACGCGCCCGGGAATTTGGTTTTAAGGCGGGCACGCTTGAGAGCATCGAGAATTTTGTGCTGATGATCAAAAGCTTCGCCAGCATGCTGCAAACGAAAAACGCGTATGACGTGGCCGTGCATGTGGGCAAGCAAACAAACTTTGTAAAAGAACTATTCAACGATAAAAGCACTGAAGGCGTACAACGGTACGAAAACGTGCAGGAATTGCTTAACAGTATCAAGGAATGGACCGAAACGCCCGATACCGAAGAAGGTGAGGTAGGCGACAAAGGTCTCGGATCCTACCTGCAACAAATTACCCTGCTCACCGATGCGGACGAAAAGGACCCCGATGCCGACACGGTAAAACTGATGACCATCCACGCGGCCAAAGGGCTGGAATTTACCTGCGTATTTGCCGTAGGACTGGAAGAAATGCTGTTCCCCAGCGGACTCTCCATCAACACGCGTGAGGAATTGGAAGAAGAACGTCGGTTATTCTATGTTGTTATCACCCGCGCCAAACAAAAACTGTGGATCACCTACGCCAATACGCGTTACCGCTTTGGCTCACTGGTGCAGAATGAACCCAGCCGTTTTTTGGAAGAATTGCCAGAAAAATTCCTCGACCGCAGTTATGCCGGCGGGGGTATGCGCAACCAGACTTCCGGCTGGGGCGGCAGCAGCGCCTACGAGCGCATGCACGGTGGTGGCTGGGGCGCGTCGCGACAGGCAGCCAAGGATGCGGAAAAAAGATACGGCCCGCCTCCCGGCAAAAGCGCCACTCCCTCTTACGTTACGCCCAAACCGGCGAACAAAACAGTGGAACACGTTCCTTCTCCCGACTTTCAACCCAGCGATACCAGCAACCTGCAGGTAGGCCAGCGGGTTGAACACATGAAATTTGGATTTGGAGAAGTGATTAAAATGGAAGGCTCTGCGCATAACCCGATAGCAACGGTGAAGTTTGAGTTGAATGGGGAGAAGAAGATTATGCTGAATTATGCGAAGTTGAGGATAGTGGAGTGAGGTTTGAGCTGATATGTAAATTTTTGAAGGGTTAGTCGGAAAATTCCGGGTAACCCTTTTGTTTTTTACAGGTTTGAATTTACTGTTGTAGCTTACTTGAGGGGCTTTTGTATAGAGGGTAGCGGACTGTTTCAGTTGTGGACATGTCCTTTTAAAAAACATTAGTGAGTGCTTCTACGATCATGATCATATCAATATCCTTCATGGCCCGGAACGGAGGGCCGCGCCGCTGGAAATGCCAATCACACGCGCTTCCACCTATGAGTAGATAATGACCACTGTATTGTTCAAAATGGTCAATAAACAAATCCAGTCCTGCTACCATTGTTTATCATTTACCATATCTTCCAACGCTCCCTGAACTCTTCATCTTTTTCGTGCTGCAGCGTCAAATACAAGGATCAGTTAATAATGAGTAGATAATTTGCTGCCCATTTGTATAAGGCTGTGTTCATGTTGTGTTTTTCTAGTTCGAGGTACTTGTTGATTTATTGCTGTTCCTCCTCAATAGGCTCATTAATATGGGTGACGTTGGCCTTTAATGCTGCCCTTATTTCGGATAAATATGGCTTCACTGCTTTTTCAAGTTTGTTAATGTGTTCTATCAGAAAAGCTATGATCGAGGGCCATTCTTCTTCATTAAAATAGTTCTGCCCTTGCTTATAATAACTTACGCTCGATTTTTTCAAGTCGTCATTTCTTTCCCAGGAAAGATGATCGCCAAATGCTTTGTCTATATCCGCGGCATGTTTATATAAAGCATCAAACAAAGTCTTGTTTTCTTCGGCAGTAGACCTGCCGAAGTTCAGCGATACGCTGGAATTGGAGCTACTAATGGCTACCTGGTATGTTACATAGGTTATTCCGGTACCGCCTGCATACAGGGTGTTGTCCTTGGTATTGGTGGAATTTTGAAAAAGAGGGGATTTGCCTTTTATCTGCTTCAGGAATTCTGCCCAGAATCTGAGGCGGATTCTGTGGCGTGACTTCAATTCTTCACCAGTAGTTACCTCCTCCTGCGCTTTCCGGGTCATGGAAATTACATAGTCTTGTGCATCTTTGGTAGGTATTATTTGTTCCAGAGTAAGGAAATACTGCCCGTTTAATTCATACGGCGTAGCTTTAAAGCATTGTATCTGAATTTTGAAATTCATTAACCATAGCACTGTTGATGTTACTTCTTTGCGAAAATTGGCTGCTACGAGGATAATGCGCTGAGTCATGCGCTGATTCAAAACAATTTCGCTGTATTCGGCATTGTCGAAAAATTCTTCCAATACATCCACAGCATTCTTGCCGGGCGAATAACTATCGAGGTAGTTTTGAAAAATGTTGCGGATTTCTTCCTTTGTTAATGTACTGCAATACGAAGCATATTTTAATGCCTGCCAGGTAACATCTCTGCCAGAATCATCCAGCTTATTTTCAATAACAACGAGGTTGCCGTTTTTATCAAGAGCCAGTAAATCAAGCCTTTCATTGGTATCAATAAAATCACTGAATTCCTTTTGGATGATCAGCAGCTTTTCACCCAGCGCCTCGGGGTTGCCTGCTATCCATTCCTGCAGGTGGGCTTTTTCTTTAAAGCCGAGTTCTGAAAAGGTTTTGCGGTTGAGTGATGTTATAGAATTGGACGCTGGGTTTATTACAAACATAGGGGCTGAGTTTTATCCAATCACTTCTATTGGTTGTTCGTCACAATCAAATTTTCCTACCTGCTTTATTTTATTGTTTATACAGTATTGTTCATGTTCCTTAAGCACTTGTCCATTGGTGATCAGACAATTGCCTTTCAACTGTGTTAAATTATGAAACTTTAGACTGTTTATGGCAGATTTAGGAGTATCCATGTCTCTTGCACACTGAGCGAACTCTCTGATAGTACTAATGTCAAGGGCTTTATGATTATGCCGTTTATATTTTGCATCCATAATGGCAATTACATAGGTTTCATCCGGGTCTTCTGTTTGTTCTGGAGAATGAATGGAAATATCGGCAGCATACGTTGTTAGCGGCGATGTACTTATTTTGATATTGATTCCAAGACAAACTTCAAACATCGTGTTTTGTACTCCCTTGGGATCCTTAATAAGAAACCTGGCCCATTCTTTCTTATTGCCAGGGCTTTGGGGAAATTTGTATCCTTTTTGTCCGGGTTGAATCTTAATCAGGTAATTCTTGCTCAAATCCTCTAATATTTTCATAGCACAGAAAAACTCATAAATGTATTGTGGTTTGTCATCGGGTACGCCCTCTATATAACCAAAAGCTTATTTGGACTTTTCCCATTGAGTAAGTTTAGAAATGGATTCACGAAGCTGGTTTAGTTTGGTAAGAGACATGATCAATCATTTATAGAAACAGGCAATGGTTTCCCTTGAAACATTCTTTGAAAATAAAAGCTCGTTTCAGAAAACTGCTGTTCAGAACGTATCGATTCATTGTATAATTCAAGGTATTCCATGATGATGTTATACTGAGCCGAAATTAAATCGGTATTCCCTCTCTGATCTGCAAAAGCAATATTCCTAACGATTTCGTCTCCAACAATAGTTCTCGCAATTTCAACCGCATCAGTAAATTGTTTGGCCGGAACTTCAATGGCAAAGCGGAAATACTGCCTGAACAATTCCAACATTGTCTCATGATTGTAATCGTTCAGTAGAACATTTGGATTTTCTTCAAATAAGAACCTCAGGAACGCATGACGGTGGTCAACATGCAACGCATTCAACGCTATACCCAATATCGTCCTTGGCCAGAATATCTGGTCATGAACAATTGCCGAATATTCCGGTTCCGACAGGCTGTAATATCTGCGGTTAAAATGGCGCCCAAGTCTTGTTGTGTAGTGCTTAATCCTGGGGAAACTATAAATGTAATTTTCAATTGCTTTG